>ULTJ01071338.1_pt1 | contig 23854 bp, 26 predicted proteins | sample 1957491 | NCBI WGS metagenome assembly ULTJ01 (sample SAMEA4835731, study PRJEB28245) | human gut metagenome | biome: gut microbiome; material: fecal sample | place: Denmark | collected 2008 | reverse complement strand
AAGAAACGGCAAGCAAAGGTCATTACCACAAAATCTGATGAAATTCTTCTGCTGAAGAACGGCTATTATATATACGCGCATGTGTGTGAGGAAAAGGCGGCGCTGCATATCCTGCATATTCCGCATTTTCCGCATACTGCGCGTATTTCGCGTATTGCGTGTAAAGTGTATATTGTAATTTCCGGCATCCCATATATGTACTTCCGGAACGTAAAGTGCCACTCTACGCTTCTAATGTTCTACTTTGGAACTCCCAAGTAGAACTTTAGGATTAAGGTTCTCCCAACGCATTGAAGATGAGTTGCACCTGTGCCGGAGTATATGTCCGCACCTTGTCCGAAGGAACCAACGCGTGAAGTTCGCTACGCAGGGTTGGATGAAAGTCTATCCATTGGTTCAGCTTGCGAAAAGCGGCTTGCGGACATAAGTCGGGAAAATAAGCCTGCGCCAGTTCGGTACGGCCGTATGTGCGTATTTTGAATACCTCCATATCTTTGAATCTTTAAATCTTTGTATGGTTCAAAGATACTGAAAAATATCCACACAAACAGCGATTTATCCAACTATAACGAACACTAATGAACCCTAACGGACAAGAACCGACAATCCGGCTTCTGCCATGTCGTATCTTCGCAACGTGATCACAAAACAATGAGAGTTGATAGTTGACAGTTGATAGTTGACAGTTAAAAACTTAGAAACTTAAAAGCTCAAACTTAAAGACTCAAAAACTTAGAAACTCAAAAACTTAAAAACTTAAACTTATGATTCGTTACAAAAAGTATCAAGTGATGGGTGAAAATCACCCGCTGAAAGGGCTTTGGTATGCCCGTCCCCTGATTGAGGACACCTTCGACACCGAGAAGCTTGCCAAGCACATGGCAAACCACAACACGCCCTATTCGGCAGGTTTAATCAAAGGTGTACTCACCGATATGATTTCGTGTATCAAGGAACTCATCCTGGACGGCAAGAATGTGAAACTGGACGACCTCGCCATCTTCTCCGTGGGCATCGTCAGCAAAAAGGGTGCCGCTTCGGCCGCAGACTTCACTTTGGCGGACAATGTGAAGGGCTTGAAACTCCGTGCCCGTGCCACCGGCGAACTGAGCAACGCCCAGATAAACCTGGAAGGCCAGTTGAAAGAGGCTTCCAAGTATAGCGTAGATGGCGGAAGCGGTAATGGCAACAACGGCGGCGGTGGAAACAGCGGCGGCAGCGGAGAAGACCAAAACGAAAATCCGTTGGGATAAAATTATTTACGATTTGACGATTTACGATTTACGATTGAAGTCACTTATTGATATGTTGACAACTTGACTCTTGATAGTCTGTGAAGTACGAAAAAACATGCCAATTATGAGGCTCAGCAAAATCGTAAATCTAAACAAGTAATTTCAATCGTAAATAGTAAATTGTAAAATTGTAAATCGTAAAATCGTAAATCCCCAAAACAAGTAATTTCAACCGTAAATAGTAAATAGTAAATAGTAAAATAGTAAATAACATCATGGGAACAACAAAATCAAAATCAGTATGGGGCGTCGTCCTCAAAGCACTTGTAGCGGTAGCTACCGCCTTGGCGGGAGTATTCGGTCTTAGCTCTTGCATAGGCCGATGAGAAGCATCACGCTACTCATCATTCATTGCTCGGCCACACCTCAGGGTGTGGGCCTGAGCTTTGAAGATTGCCGCCGGGACCACATCCGCCATCGTGGTTTCAATGATATAGGCTATCACTTCTACGTGACGCGCGACGGTGAAATCCACCGGGGACGTCCGCTGGAAAAGGTCGGAGCGCATTGCCTGAACCATAACCGGCACTCCATAGGCATCTGTTACGAAGGCGGACTGACTGCTCACGGGCAACCCGCAGACACGCGCACACTAGAGCAAAAAGGTGCATTACTGGCACTGCTACGTGAGTTGAAACGAGTCTTTCCGCAGGCGCTGATTGTGGGACATCACGACCTGAACCCGATGAAGGCGTGTCCTTGCTTTGATGCGGTGGGGGAATACAGGGTTGTGTCAAAATATACTTGATGATTTCTTTTAGGCACGGATTACACGGAAAAGGAATAAAGAAAATCCGTGTAATCCGTGCCTAAAAAGAAGCAAATAGTAAGCGAACTTTTGTTTTGACACATCCTCGCTTTTACAAAAATCTACTATGAAAGCTCCGCTATTTTTTTCAGTTCTTCTTCCTTGCACAGGTATTGCTCTTGCTGTAAATATTTCAGCCATCCTTTCAGAACAATCATTTCGGGAACCTCTTCCAATGCTTTGAAGAGTTTTTTAAAGCCATTATCTTTCTTACTGGTTACAGCTTTAGTTAGTGATGTAAAATCTTTCAATACAGAAGTATATCCATAATCTTCCATCTTAATATGAAGATATTCGGCAGACTTCAGCAAAAATCCATCCATTGCAGGAGAAACCATTATCAGATAATGAGGCTTCAACCGATGTTTTCTCAATGACAAGGAGTCGGTATGTGCAATCTCCACAAAATCGGAAACGTATTTTACCTGACGCTTGTCATTGTCAATGATACCTAAAGCAAAAGCATCGCAAAACTTCTTCTGCATCGTGTTTACAACCGTATTGCAACCTTTCTGATGATTGCAGCCTTCGGTGGCAATCAATGTCTCCACTAAGTTTGTATCGATATAGCATTCCGGTATGATATACAGGTCTTTCATTATTTCAGATACGTTTCCAGATTGAAGAACAAATCGATGCCGCTCTCATACATTTCCTGTAATTCCGCCTCCGTGGCACGTTGTACAATGGTATTTCCCGCCTGCATATCAACAAAGTAAATAGCCGTTTCGTTATTCAGTTGTTCCAACACGGCATTAATAATATAAGGGCTGTGTGTAGTAATGAAATATTGATTGTCCGTAGTGTCCATAACATTCTGCATTACCTTAGTTATATAGGGCGGATAAGTATGCGCTTCGGGCTCTTCAAATAGTAATATACTCCCTTTATTGCTCTGTATGGCAGCTTTATAAAATATCATCCGCTGCAAGGTATCTGCCAACGAATGAAATGGTATAAGAAAAATATCCCTGTCACTGTTTTCTTTCATCACTTTAATCTCCTGGCTGCCGGTATCGAATACATACTTCAGTCCATATTCATGGAACAAAGTACCCAGTTCATCTTTCAGTGCCGGCAATTGGGAAACAATATTCATCAAGTTATCTCCCGAAGGGGGTAACAAGAAATTCAGCAGGCTGATTTCTTTGTCAAAACGCGCCGGAAAGAAATAGCTGCGAAAGGGGTTATCCGGTACGTCCGGTATATTTTTCTTGTTAAATACCAGGGTATTCGAGCAGGGCAATATAATCTCCTCACCCGGGGCGGAGTATTGCAACTTTACTTCAATGCCACTTTGAGGGATCCACTTGAGCGACGCTTTCCTATCGTCTGCATGAATTCGTATTTCATTTTCAATAGCACCGTTACAAAATAATTCAGATAAATTCTCTATTCGGATGAACTGCTGTAAATCCTTCTTCTTCAGATATTTCAGAAAAGGAAGACAGAAAAGGGAGAGAGCTTCCAGCAGATTGCTTTTGCCCACATTGGGCTTGCCGATAAGCAGGTTGATTCTCTTACAATCCGTAAGCCTGACATCCTTTATTGACTTGAAATTCTCTATATGTATATTTTGAACAAACTGTGGCATTCTTGCAATTCCTTATTTCTTGGTTATTTGCAAATATATGATTTTTTTAGCCGGGAATATAGTGTTTCATTGAGTTTTTTTCAAAAGTTCATTGACAATGCTGCAACAACAAGCATAGTCCGTCATTCAGCGTATCTATTGATTTTTCTGCCGGGGTGCAGCACCTTGTCCTTTCTTCTTACTACCTCTACAATATACTCGGCACATTTCATCGGCGCCCAGCATTCTTCATATTTGTCAATGACCGATTGCTTGCTGACAGGGGGAAGATTGCTTATCTTCTCCTTGATGGCGGCATAATCTACTTCCTCATCGGGCAAATACCCCATAGCGCCCACTTCTACCACCTCCTTGCCAAACGGACGATACCATTTTACAGAAAGGTTGTCGGTAGCGATGGCGGTTCCACCCACAAAGCTATCCATGAAACGCCCGGGAATACTCATACGGTAACCCGAAACGTTGATATTGTATACATACTTGGCTACATGCCTTGAGAAATCCTTGAAAGGAATTTCCAAAGACCGCCGCTCTTTTTTTTCTTCATCCGAAAATCCTCTTTCTATAATCCGGGCATCATAACCGTCTCCCAGGCTTTCTAATATAGCGGCTATCTTTGCCCTCTTTTCATTGGGATGGTTCATCCGGTCGCCATAGACCGAAAGGATGTCCGCCTCCCAATCATAGTCGGGATTTTCTTTACAGCCGGATGGCTTCGGCCCTCGGGCATTTCCAAAATAACACATCGCCTTGCCGGTATGGGGTACATCGCGTGCCGCCAGAAGATTTTTATAAGCGGTGTCGAGCGCTTTGAAAGAATTACTTCTGCCCATACTCCTGATTGCCACAAGTAGCGGTTTTATCTTTTTCCGGTGTATGATGACTTCCGGACACTTCTTACGTTCGCCCCTCAAGGAATGCTTATCTATCCCTTCTACGTATTCATAATCGACCCAAGGAATACAAACATTGCCCATATAAAAACCTTCATCATTCATTTCCTTGGGGCATTGCATCTTAAAATATACATCCCGTTCTTCCAAATCTTTACCCGAAAACAAAAAGGGAGCGTCAGCAGAGTCGATACAGAAAAATATCTTTTTCCCATCCTTCTCTACATAACCTCGCAACAGACTTTTAGATTTAGGAAAATATTTTTTCCGTTTATTCATTATGAGAAAACGCAACTTATTAATCACCTTTGCCAACGGCCAAAGAACAGCACTTAAAGATATTCGCTGAATGACGGAAGTCCTGTACTTCAAATCAATTTTACCGGCTTTTTCCATCAGCATAAAACCATATAGAAACCATTGATAATAATCTATCCTATTGGAGAGGTCGGTCAATACTACTGATACTTTTTTACTTATCATTACAATTATCTATACAATTCTTCAAAAGATACTCTCCAAACTATACCGGTATGTCTTTTCGTTACCCCAATCTTGATACTCCTTTACATTGAAAGGTCTGAAAGGCATTTTATCGAGTAACATTGAATAAACGATATGCGACATAAACAGATTCTTATAGCCAGACAACCTTTCATAATATTTGCAAAACACACTTGCGTCCTCAAAAATATATGCACCTGCATTGAAATACCTGCTGATGATTTTCTTTTCAATGATATTCGTAATATAGAACTGGTCGTCCAATTCTACATAGCTTTTGTTACCGGGATTTACCATTTCGAGCCTGTCCAAAGGATAAACGGCAATACTGTTACACAAAGTAAAATCGCCGGTAAAATAGCCATCGGCATCCTTAACAAAAACACACCCTTCTATATTTTCACGTTTTATCGTCTGATACACCGTTTCCGCTTGGCAGCTTGTAGGAGTATCCAGTACAACAACCTTAGCCTTCGTCCAATTCAACTTTCTAAACTGTAGTAGTAATAAATCCGACAAACAATACTTATCGTCCAACTTCTCTAATATCGTGAAATAAATAGCGTCGAAGCAATCCAAATTCAGTCCTTGTACAGACTTGATGCATAAAGATATACCATCAGGAGAGAAATTGAACAGATATGGCATATTATACTCATATTCCGGTTTGTCGGCACATAATGGTACAATTAAGCTCACACTCATAACATTGACTTTAATGTTTTTTTTAAAAACAGGATTATTTTTTCTTCTTTGGCATACTGAATGATACGAAGAAAATTCATCAATTGAAACAGGGTATAATATTTCCTATACCAATCGTACCGGAAATAATACTTGTCAATCTCCGCATCAATCTTCTGAGAAATTATATTCATCCGTATGTCATCCAAACTATGTTCATACATAAGTTGAGACCATCCATAATGGGAATCTTGCCTAATCTTAACCAAATCGAGCAATGGGGATTCGATAAACGAATCCAAAAAATCTATCAGATAATAGTTATTGCCATTAAACAGAATATTAGAAAAAGTAAGGTCACCATGACAATATCCTACCGGTATTTCAATTTCCTCATCTACGCCTTGGAAAACAGAAGCGGAACATTCCATAATTTCCATGACTTCCTCGTCTTTATTGATAAAATCGTTCTGCCGGATTTTACAACATACATCCCGGAATTTATCTAGAACCACTCTCTTATTGATAATTACCAATGACGAATGTTCAATCTCCGAATCGATGAAAATCTTTAGAGCCTTGATGAAATAGTTAATCTGATCGAATCCTGCATCTTCAAAATAGTCCACATAATTTTTACTATATACATATTCCATCTTAACGTTGGTATATTCCTCCGTTCTATCTATTTCGTAAATCTCCGGTATTCGTATATGCTGATAAAGTGCCTTTGATGCCATCTGTTGTTTGATGGCTTGCTGGTAGAGACGCGGAACGTAATCTTTATCTTGTGTACTTTTACTTATATACAGATTTCCACCTTCAGCCACAATATCCACCTGACATCCTGAATGGCCTTTTACTTCTATCTCCATAATCTAATTATTGAGTGATAACCACATAATTAACTCCTGCATTACGGGCTGACTGTATCCCTATTTCAGAATCTTCAAATATCAATGCCTCGCTAGGAAGCATGCCAAAATATGACAATACTTTTTCATAGATTTCAGGAGAAGGTTTGCCATGTTCTACATCTTCTCCCGCCAGTATGTAATCAAAATCATCTGCCACGCCTATATATCTCAAAACATTGTCAAGGTTCTTCCGCCTAGCAGTAGACGCAACAGCAATTTTACCTCCTCCTTTCCTGAATGTCAGTAGCAGACGGAGTAGAACATCATTCACTTGCAAATACTTGAAATAATCCGGATAATAAAAAGACTTCAGCTCTTTAATTTTCGTTGCTGTTCTTTCGTCTGTTACTCCAGATACTTCCATGAACTTCTCAAAACGATAGCCAAAACAACAACGATAATCTGTCTCACTAAGTACAAGCCCCGTTTCTTCAAAGGCTTTACGATATGCCATGTAGTTTGCACGGAAAGTATCGACTAAGGTTCCGTCAAAATCCGTAATCAGCAATTTTATTTTACATCCCGGTATCATAAATACTGTTTCAATTCATCAGGAGTACCGTAAGAACAATATTTTTCCATCGGACAAAGTTTCACTATATGTCCTTCCTGTAACAGGTAGTTATACAACAAGGAAACATAAAACTCCGGTTTACTGAATGATACGTCCTCCATCAACTTATGTGCCGCCCATAAGAAATCTCCGGCAGAAGAGAAAAAATAAGCGCCACACAGGGCATGAGAAGAAATCACTTCTTTCTCGGCAGTACGCTTCACTATATTATTTTCGTCTATTTCAGCATAACTGTATTTAGGTAAGTCAGATTCAAAAGACACCAGTAGACCTCCCCCCACTTCATCAGCAGGTTTCGACACAATCGCTTGAATATTCTCCATCAATGCTTTGCTGGAAAACTCCAAATCACAGTCCATCACGATTACAGCGTCTTCTTCAGAAAATGCAGATTTTGCCATTAAACAAGTTTCCACGGCTCCCCTTGTTGTTTTTAATACAGAAAAGACAGTAGCTTCAGGCAGAATAGATTTTATTTTTTCATCTATCCGGTATTTATCAATGTGTTCCTGCCGCACTATGAATGAATATTTCAATGGGACAACATCTGATTTTACACTATTTATCGCCCGGATAAACAAGGGAATTCCCCTTAATTCTATCAGTGGTTTAGGGATATTCCATCCTTCTTTTAAAAAACGGGAGCCTTCGCCAGCCATCGGCATTATGATATGTAAAGGTCTCATGATATTAAAATTTGCTTAGTATATATTTTTTATTTATCCCAATCCGCATCACAACAAGAATGAGAAATTCCATACTCCATTTTATAAACCTCAGCTTCCGGATGATTATAAAAGAATTCAGCCACTTCCGATTCAAACTTATAGTTGTCAATCCGTCGATATCCCGTCGATATTAATTCTGCCGGAACACCGCCGATTATTGATTCTTCCGAAACAAATGACATATCTTTATTAACCAAGCTATTCGATGCCACAATTGTCTTATCCGGTATGATTGCCCCGCCAGTCACTGTCGAAGAATTACATATCCAACAATAATTACCTATCGTTATGGGACGTGCATGTTTTTTCACTAATCCTTGTTTAAAATCGGCAATATAATGAAAGTTAGTATCAAGCACTTGGCAACGATGTACAATCCATGAATATGATCCAATGCGTATGCCTTTATATGCTGATAGATTACAGAAATTCATTATTCTAGTATATTCTCCCATATCTAAAACCGCATCGTATCCTACTACGATTTTATTTCCACTACCTATTACACATTTTCCCCGAAACAATACCACTCCCCAAATCTCCAGTTCTGTATTGCCAACTGAATTCTGGGGACTTCCACCAAAGGAAAGATTTAATTGTACCATTCCTGTCTTGCAGGTTCCCACACATTTCATTCGACCACATTGCGAAAATAATTTAGGCCATCCGTAAACAAACACCGGAAAACGGATTGCTTGACGAAACGGAAAGAAAATAAAATTAAAATACAGCGTATACAATGGATTAAACCAATGTACCCACAGCTTACGAATAAAATATAAAGAATACAACCGACTAACGTATCTTACTATTTTCTTCCACGCGCATTTCTTATTCATTTTTACCCAGCTTTTTTCTTGCAAATTTCTTTACAATATCACGTTCATCCACTGATATTCCTACACTCCAGATACATGTAACTGACACCAAAACCGTCAGCACACAAAATAACAAGGTAAACATCACAGATACAGACATAAGACTATATAATATACCCGATACAACAAGACTTATCAATATAACCTTAGCAATAGGTTTTACTACTTGTACTAAATAATCTTTGGGTGTCAAAGGGATATATAGTCTGATGATACGCAATACAACAAACAAATAAGCCAAACGAACAATAAACATCACAACAAACACCGATACAGGGGAACTGCCACACTTCAAAGCTACATACGAGAACGGGAAAACCAATAGGAACACACTACTACCTATTAATATATAATATTTCAATCGCCCGACAGCCAATGCAATTGTCCAAACGGGGTTATTCAATGAATCAATGAGGGAGTAACCTAATACCCACAACGTAAATACATCAGCATACTGCGGCACCTCCACTAACCAAAGCGACAACAATTCCTTACATGTAAACATGATAGGCAAACATAATATCCACAATAGGAAAAAAGAATATTTCGAACTATTATAAAAGAGTGTCATCAGATACTGATAATCACCCGAAGCATGCGATTTCACCATTTGAGGACGTACGGAAGTAAAAAAATTCGTTGCAAAATTGCCAACAGCCCCACTAATCTGTAAAGATAACGCGCGAGCGGTATTAACAATTGGTCCAAAAAACAAGTTTAAAAGAATATTGATACCGGAATCATTAATTGCATATACTGCCGTTCCGGCAATATTCCACCCCACGATGGCATTTGTTTCTTTCAGCAAAGCTTTATCCCACACAAAGCGAAACCTACATTCCACATAATTTCGATAACAAAATAACACATAAAAGCTCTGCAATATTAAAGTTACAAGGAACGTTAGAAAACCATATAAAATCAACCTGTCCACATGAATAACACTAAGAATGTAGACAATACACAATCGGGATATTCCTTCAAAAATGCCCAAAAAAGAAAATACATTCATATTCTCATGAGCTATTATCAATGAGTTAAATATAATTCCCAGCAGAGTAAGGCAAAAAGAAGCTACCGTAAACTGATACACACACACTGCTGCCCACAACCGATCCGGAGGAATGACCAGTTTGTTATATACAAACCATAGTCCTATAGTCTCCGCCAATACCAGCACAATTCCCACTATTATCGTATAAAAAATCAAATGTTGGTTGAACACTCGATTTGCTTTCTGCCAATCCTTCCTACCTAATTCAATCATAAGAAATCGTTGTGAAGCGTTAGTCAGGGAAGAAGAAAAGAAAGTGAACATAACAGCTACTCCCCCCACCACGTTGTAGATACCGAAATCCTCAACACCAAGCTTATCTAAAACGACCCTTGAAGTGAATAGTGAAACAACCATCAGGACAGCCATCCTGATGTAAAGATATAGCGTATTTTTGGCAATACGCTTGGAATTGGAATTCATGTTAAAATTGTATTCGAATATGTAGATGGAAACAACCTTTCGTTAGCGTCCAATTTTGACGTGTCACTTAGGTATACTAACGGATAAACTACTTCGGACAAAAGCACTCAATGCATCTATTCTTGAATAAGCATTTTCGCCCATTCGGGAATAACATCCAAATATTGCTTAAACACCTTTCCGTTTACTGTACGAAATAAAAGTTAATGCATAAAGTGGGCTTCTTTTCTATCATAATTCCATCGCTTTCTGCTGCAAATTACGCCGTTCTTCTATATTTTTAGCAGCCTCGTACAATCTGCGCTCCTTTTCTTTCTTTACTCGACGTGAAGACTCACGAAAAGAAATCGCTACTTGCTACATCAGTTGGTGCAATAGTTCATCAGAAGGTTCCTCTAAGGAATTCAAACGATACTCATTCAATTTCATAATGCGCATTTTTGAGATAACAACACAACAAATATACTATTTATTTTATGAAGTGTGTTTCTATTCACCATTATTTAGGATTTCTTTCCGAATGCCAGTTAACGTCCAATTTTGGCATGTACCCCAAGGAAAGCCGCCACAAGGCGGTTTCCTAATAAATAACGTCAATATTCTATCACTATATATTCATCAACATTCCGCGTCTCTTTGCTGAAGTTGACTCCTACCTTTACCAGCCGCTTGCCGTCCAGTGTGTAGGGTATCAGATAACCTTTTTCGTCTATTTGCTTCAAAGCTTCTTCGGCGGTACCGTTCAATTTGAACTCAAAAACATAAATACTGTCTTGTGTCTTCACTACGGCATCGGCACGCCCACGGGCGCTGCGGACTTCGGTTTCTATAAACTGCCCCATCAGAGTGAAAACGATATAGAAGACAGCTTGATAATGACGCTCGGTATCGGCACTCAAGTCGTAGGGAATACCGGCAAAGAAAACTTTCAGACGTTCCATGAACGCATCGACATCACCGGAACGGAGTTCACGCATGAACTTGGCAATGTGAAAACCGGTCTCGTCGTCGGTGACATGGGTATAATAGGGAACCAGAAAATTCAAAAAGCCATAGCGGACTTCGTTGTTGGGGAAGCCTAAGGTATAGAGTAAAACATCTTTATCATAATCTTTGATGGTAAGATATCCGCTTTGGTAAATCATCGGAAGAGGATTTTTCACTTCAGCACGATACTCGAAAAAAGCGGAAGCCGTTACTTCAACGCCATCAATCAAAAGGCGTAAATCATAATCACTCTGTTTCAATAAATCTACCAAATAGGTAGGAGTACCGGTCTGAAACCAGAAATTATCCAGAATCTTCGCTTTACAAGCATTCAACACGCTGAAAGGATTGAAAACTCCTTCACAATGCGGATAGAAATGATAACCGTCATATTGCTTGGTCATCTTATCCAGCGTTGTGTCAAAATCCATTCCATTGGCGGCTCCCAAACGTTCTATCTCCGGAGTAAACGTACGGACTAACTCTTCTTTAGTGATGCCGCAAAGAGAAGAATAATCGGGCCATGAGCTGATATCCTGCAACTGGTTTAAGTCACTGAATACGCTGACTTGGGCAAATTTAGTAACTCCCGTCAGGAAAACAAACCGCAGATAGCGGTCTGCACTTTTCAGTACGCCGTAAAAGGCTTTTAAAATGCGGCGGTACTCGTCGAGCAACTTTTCGTCAAGCAAAGTTTGCAGTAAGGGTTTGTCGTACTCATCAATCAAAACAACCACTTGCCTGCCCGTCCGCTCATACGCACGACGGATGATGCCGAAAAAACGATCGGAAAGTGTTACCTCCCGTTCTTCTTGTCCCCAAATATCCTCCCACAGACTCAAATGCCGAGCAAGCATAGAATCTAAACGAGATATGGAATCGTATTTTTCCGCATTCAAATCCAAATGCAATACAGGATATTCAACCCACTCTTTCTCCAATCGCTCAATTTCAAGTCCCGCAAACAAGTCTTTGCGACCTTGAAAGTATGCTTCAAAAGTAGAAATAAGCAAACTCTTGCCAAAACGACGGGGACGGCTCAAAAAATAGGGTTTCCCGGTGTGAGCTATCTGATAGACAAAAGCTGTCTTATCTACATAAAGATAATCATCCCTACGTATGTCTTCAAAAGTTTGTATACCTATCGGCAATTTGCGGAGTTGTTCCATAACTGACTACTTTTCTGCAAATATAAAGATTTCAGCACAGAGGGCACAGAGTTTAACAGAGTTTCTCAAAACTTTTTTCCGAACGCTATCCGCATAAACGTCATGAAAAGTATCTTGAAATCGAAACCCCAGGAACGGTGCTCGAGGTAGAAAAGGTCGTAGCGCAGACGACGGAGCATTTTATCCAAGGTATCGGTATAGCCGTTGTAAAGGGTGGCGTATGAGGTTACTCCAGGACGGATTTGATAGAGATAACGGTAGCGGGGATCTTCTTTGATGATTTGGTCGATGTAGAATTGGCGTTCGGGACGGGGACCGATAAAGGCCATGTCACCACAGAAGACGTTCCAGAGTTGGGGTAGTTCGTCGAGGTGGTGCTCACGGAGGAACTTACCGACTTTGGTCAGCCTATTATCTTTGCCACCGGTATAGAGGGCGGGACCTTTCTTTTCGGCATCCAGCTTCATGCTACGGAATTTATAAATGTAAAAAGGACGCCCGAAACGTCCGATACGTTCTTGCTTGAAAATGGCAGGGCCACCGTCTTCACGTTTCACGGCGATATAGCAAAGCAAGAACAGGGGAGAGAATACAATGAGGGCTCCAAGCGCAAGAAGACAGTCACCGATACGTTTTACATTACGCTCGAAGGCATTCATGCCGTCGGGAATGAAATGGTCGTCTTTTTCAATGGGATCCATATTGATTGAATTACTAATTATAAATTATGATGTGGGAGGGAAAGAAGAGAGTTTTAATCTTCTACTTCTTCAAAGGGGTATGGGTTTTCCTCAATGTTCTTCAACTCCTCGATGATATCGAGCTGTTCAAGGGTCAGGGAGGGTTTACTCCAGGTATTGATGATGGCATGGGCTTCACGGGCAAGTTCGGATTCGTAGACTTCGGCATAGCAGTATGTCAGAAGGCGGACTTTGAGGAGGGAAGCGGGAAGCTTGGGGAGAACTTCAAAACTGCGGTCAAGCAAAAGCTGGATGTATTGCTGTTTGCGACCGTTGTCGTGATAGGTGGCGTTGAAGGCCAATAAAAGACAGGTACAAAGCTCGGCTTCCTCTTCGGGAGTGGAGGCAGTGACGTTGCACAATTTGAGGGCAAGTTCATAAACTTCACGGTTTAAGCGAGTAAAATGGTCGCTGTAGATGGGACTGCCGTCCATGCCCAAGGTTAATAAATCATGGGCTAAGGAATACAAAATAGTAGCTTCAGAATTCATATTGATTAAGATAGGATTTATGAGTTTCACCACAGAGGACACGGAGGTCACAGAGGGAGTATTTAAAATTCAATGACAGAAAAGGTTATATTTAGTCTTCCGTAATAGGTACTACGAGTGAGGGATGGATATAGGTGGTGGCTACCGCCATGACGCCTTCGATGCTGACTACCACACGACGGTCGTGACGGATGCGGACAAACTCTCCTACTACACCTTCGAAGATACCGCCGGTGATACGGACTTTCTGCCCTTTCACTAAATGGAGTTCCACTGGATCGATAAAGAGGACGGCTTCCTCTTGAGTACCTGCTACGAGGATGAAGTTACGCATCTGGGAATCGGGGATGATAATCGGGCGCCGGTATTCACGATTCATTATGAGACGAATGGGGATTTTAATGCCTAATTCTTCTTTCAGTTCATCGATACACTGGCGGGTGGAATGAATGAACACCAAATTATGTACGGCCGGTACCAGTTTACGGACACGTTTACCGTTCTTAATAATATACTCATGACGCATCGGAATGAAGTTTTCGATGTGTTTGTCATCTAAAACCTCTTTCAAAGCCAATTCACGACTATAGGAAACGCGTACGGCAAACCAGCTCAATTGAGTATTGAGAGTTGAAAATGGATTAGTCTCCATTAAAAAAGGATGTTCTTTAGGGACACCGGAGTAGTGAAATACCTCCCGGTCAATTCATGTAATGCAGTTATTTTCAGGGAATTATCCTGCATTCATATTATCTCAAAACAACCTACCATCACGGAAAAAGGTGGCTAAGAAATAGTTATTTGTTAATAGTTCACTCATAAAGAGCTAGAGACGAGTCGTTTAAATGGAAAAAGATGTTTTTTAAACGTTCGTTTAAAAAACATCTTTTTATATCTTCCCCATAGTACACGAAAAAGAAAAGAAGAATAAATTCCTACTAATTTATTTATGAAACTACTATCCTCTATAAACCAGAAGGTTATCGAAAAAAAAAGATTGTAAGAATGAATATATTCATTAAATATTTTGTCAATATAAAAAACAGTCGTATCTTTGCGTTTATAAAACGAACGTTTAAAAAACGATATAACCATCTATATTACAGCATATTACTTTCTTATATTTATTTATGTCTGTACACTCCTTTTTTCAAGATAAATAAATTTATACTTATAAAAGATACAATAAAGAGCTATAATAAAAGAATTGTACTGTAACTTTCTTACTTTCAACTAAATCTCTTTTTTTACATTGACAAATGCAGAAACAAAAATTCTTTTCATTCATAAATCTCTTGATGCACAAACGTCTTTTAAAATATTTAGGAAATAAAAAAGAAATGATTACCTTTGTTACTGCTTAAAAGAAAGGAGAAAAACATGAAAACAAAAGATGAATGTATTACCATATTGAAGAAATTTAAAAATGAATTTGCTTCAACTTATGGTATCCGCTCTATTGGGATTTTTGGTTCAGTTGCCCGTGGTGAAAATCATCCAGACAGTGATGTCGATGTATTTGTAGAATTGGAAGAACCTGATCCTTTTGTCATGTTTGACATTCGTGAAGCACTTCAATCATTATTTGAATGCAAAGTAGATTTAGTTCGCTTACGCGAAGGACTTCGAAATCTGTTACAAAAAAGGATAGAAGAAGATGGAGTATACGCCTAAATTGAAAGAAGAAATTATTGATAAGCTGGAACTAATTTCAGAATCAATAGAAATTATTCAAGAACGTTGCAAAGATTATCATTGTCTAAATAATTTCTTAAAAACGCCATGGGGAATGACTATCATGGAGGCATGTGTAATGAGGTTACAAGTAATCGGAGAAACAATTAAAGGAATAGATGACAAAACACATCAAGAATTACTTTCTGCTTATCCTCAAATTCCTTGGCGTAAAATCATAGGTTTACGTAATATCATATCTCATGAATATGCCAATATTGATTATGATATTATTTGGATAGTAATCGATAAACATCTGCCAGCACTAAAAGAAACAGTAGAACTTGTGAAACTAAACTTAAAGAAAAACATTCAGTAAACATAAAAGGCAACTAGCCTGCAAAGACCAGTTGCCTTTATCTATTTATCAAACAGCTCTATTACAATTCCAATTTTCTTTTTACAAATTCTTCAATGTATCCTACCGTTGCATCAATCCCCAGCGCAGACGAATCTACACACAGATGATAGGTTGCGGCAGCGCCCCATGTTTTGAAGCTATAATAATTATAGTATTCCGAACGCCTTTTATCTGCCTTGTGCATCATTTCTTCCGCTGTACTTTCTGAGACAGAATGCAAACGGCACAGACGAGCTATGCGGTCTTCAGTGGTGGAAGAAATAAAGACATTGACGCAGCGCGGGTGAGTCCTCAAAATATAATCGGCGCAACGGCCTACAAACAGGCAGGACTTTTCGGCAGCCAACCGGCGTATCACATCGCTCTGCACTTTAAACAAGGCATCGTTGCTGAGACAATTCGTTGCCGGCATGGCTCCATCACTGATAAACGGGAACCTCATGCCAAACAGGCCGCCTATAATTCCTTGTGAAGCCTTTTCATCGGCCTTCTCAAAGAACTCACGGCAAAGTCCGCTTTCTTCCGAAGCAAGGTTGATTAACTCCTTATCATAAAAGTCAATGCCCAGACGGGCAGCAAGCTTCTCACCTATTTCACGTCCGCCACTTCCCAGTTGACGGCCTATATTTACTACGAATTTACTATCCATACGCTCGTTTATCTATCTGTTAGTGGATAGCAAATATAAATATTATATCTCAAAGCTTGGTAAGAAGTCAACCAATTTCTTTTCTACTTTTTTCCCGTTCACATTATCCGTTATGGTTGTGGCACCTTTATTAGCATCATAATTAAAGTCCAGTGAAACATTTTTATGGTCGTTCCGTATACGCAGATAAGGTGTGCTATCTCCTGCCAGATTACATTCTATCACCCAACCGTCTGCAAGAATCGAATTACCGTCACGCGTCACGATGATATCGGGACGATTATTTCCATGCACGTCTATCACGTTCAGGAAACATGCCCGTGCACAGGGGGTAGTGGTTGCCGTGAAATGATAATGATTGTCCATGGATTTACCCAGACGGTTCTTCCAATCTATGGCGGCCACAAAGAAGGTATCCACCTGTGTATAAGTCATCTCCTGAGAAGAGAACAGATGAGCCACTGATACACCGTCGGCTTTGTTTTTACCCAAAATGCGAAATCCTCCTTCTTCTCCGGTAATTTCCATAGGAAGTTCCACCGTATGCAATAAGTAGTTCCACTTTACAGGTTCTTTAGCGACCAGTTCATCATAGACGACAAAAAGACCGGAACGTCCCAACTGGACAATGTGGCGACGGAAGAAATCCAATTTATTTTCATCCCAGCCCATCTCCGGTGTATATCGGGTACCGGATAAGCGTCCACGTTCCAGCCACAAGGGAGAAACCACTTCTCCGTATGCGTTAGAGACATCCCCTACTACATAAGAGAGTTCTTCCCCTTCATAATAACGAGGAATCCATCCGTAACCTTCCGTACCTATTTTTTGTCCCATGCCATTGACTAAGATAGAATTGTGAGCACGTGTATTTCTATATGCGTACATACAATGGTCATCGGTAAATCCGGTACGGTGCCCACTGCTATAGAAGATAGCTTTGCCACCATAGAAAGTGTTGAAAGCATTCTGATTGGCTAAAGCATGGGAAGTAGAGCCGTATGCACTACTACGGAAAGACAACATCGCATTATCGGCATGATGTCCGATATCGGTATTCATCAGAGCCGTACCCGTTTCATTGAAAACTTTACATCCGGGAAGGTCGGACAGATGAACCGTATAGGCAGGACGTTTTTTCTTGGTGGTACAACGATACCAAGCTAAATCCGCCGGTTTTATCTCAAAAGCTCTTGAGAAAGCATCGGAATCTTCCTGAAGGATTTCGTGTACGTAAGCTGCCGCCCACGGATTGTTACATTCGCGGGCAATAGCATCGGCATATCCCACACGACCTCCATTGGGAGAAAGCTGCTTTTCGTGAGAGTTCCCGTGTCCACCCGATTTGGAGAACGGAGGCTGTTGATAAATGACATACATAGCATTATTATTGTACCATGGGTCTGCAAAAAAATCGAAACCGGATATGCGTGAGAAGAACGCGGGTACTTCTATCAATGTACGGATGTTCACATGAAAATATGCATCACCGTTGTGCCAGGCACCATCCTTATTCAGTCCCGGCAGACGCGAAATCCATTCATTATAACAATAATCGGTCCACGTAGATGCTTCGGGCAGTTCACCGACAGTAGCGAAAGCAGCCATTGTGAGGATACGGAAAGTCATCTGCCAGACGTGATTGTCCGCGATACGGTTTTCCAGATGGTTGACGTACTCATTAAAAAACTTATCGCCGATGCTACGGATATTTTCCTGCAAAAGTTTTTTTTCATTAGGAGTGAGCAGATTGTAATAGCCATCGTATGCGGAAGTGCTCATAGAGAGTAAGGTGGACAGGTTGAAGTCTCCGGCAAAATATTTACTTTTTTGCCAGGAAAGAATTTCACTCAGGCGCTTGATACCTTCCTTGTAATATTTCTCGTCCTTTGTCAGAAGGTATGCACGGACCAAAGCTTCTACATTGGCTTCTTCGCGGTCTACAATCTTACGGCTTTCACGAATAAGGGCGGACTTACGCTGAACGATGTTAGTCAGGGTGACAACAGTGGTAGTATCAATCTCTTCCTGAAGATGTTTCAAAGGATGGGCTATACAATGGGAAGCTTTGGCTATGTAAGCTTTTGCTTCGGGATTGTTCTTGTTTCGTGCTATGATGCCATCCCAATCATCGGCATCAAGAAGTACACGCGGATGGCGGGGAGAATATATAGAAAGGACTTTATCCAAGGCAGGTGGATTAAATTCCGGAGTATTCCCATCTATCTCAAACTGATAGACGGGTGACCATTCTTCCGTCCCCGCAGGAGTGACGTATGCGTGTTGCCAATACCACCTTCCCTGAGCCAAAGTTTGAAAGGGATTGAAGAAAGCCCAGGCACGTTCTCCGGTGATGACATCTTTACTGAAATTCTTATCTTGTGAGATGCGGATACGATAAAGTACTTTGGGCTTTTCATCCACTTTGCCTGGGACACCATCCAGGACAGCACCCAAATGGGGGAACTTATCCGGCCACATAAAGCGTGGCGGATTCATTGCAACATGCGCGCCATCCATGGGAGAAGGAGTTTCACGCACTTCGTGCATCAGAGTTTCTTGAGTGACTTTGATTACTGCGGGTTGTTCCGAACTGCCACATGCACAAAGCAGGCAGACGACCGGAAGACAGAAAAGTAGCTTTTTCATAAGTATATTGCAATTTATGCTATGAAATAATGGTGATTGATAGATGATGATTACTTATTTTCGAAAAGTAAACAGTTCCTTCAAACTAACCGTTTTATTGTTTACCAAAGGATGCGCCCAAAAGCCGATAAACGTGATATATCCCATAAATACCAATACCAGTAGCATGCCTACACGCAATGAAGTGGCGTCCGAAAGCAGACTGATGAATAAAGGGCCACAGGCGCCACCCACGATTGCCGAACAAAGAACGCCAGCAAAAGAACCATGATTTTGAGTCACCGTATTCAGCGCCAAGGAGAATACGATGGAATACATCATCGAAATACAGAAACCGATTGCGGGGAAAGCCCATATCGCTATCTCGGCAGTACCGAAAAGCGCCAGAAGAAGCAATATCATGGAGAGTATTCCTGAAATCTGCAACAAACGCTTGCTGTCTATGAGCTTCAGCAGGAACATGCCAAAGAGACAACCGATGGTCATGGAACCCCAGAAGTAGCTGATGCTTTGCGCACCGACAGTTTTAGGATCGATGCCATGATACTGTTCGAGGAAAGTACTCATGAAGATGGATACCCCCTGCTCCGTACTAACGTAACAGAAAATACCCAAGAAGAACAGCCATACATATTTTTGCCTGAACAGGGTTTTATAAGAAGAGGAGGAACCGCTACGCTCGTCTTCCTTCAACTCGATGCGCGGGAAACGAACCAACGCCACGACTATCAGCATGATGAGCAGCAGCAACGTGAATACCCAATAAAGGGAAACCCACGGAAGAGTTGCCGGAGTGACCTTCGCCAGAATATCGAGCAACAGATTCTGTCCCGGCTCATAAACTCCCGGTGCCAATGCATGTATCAACCAGGTATAGACCAGGGGACTGACAAAAGACGCCACCCCGAACATAAACTGGGCCAACTCAGCTATAAACGCATAGTTTTCCTCGCCACCGACAGCACGCTGCAAGGGATTGAGCACCGTTTGCAACATCGCCATCCCCAGGCCGATAATGAAAGAAGACATCAGCAACATGAGATAAAACGGGAAGCAGGCAAACAGAATAGTACCGATGAAAGGCATGAGGAAACCAGCAAACAAAACCGATTTCTCTCCATATTTATCAATCAAAATTCCCGCCGGTATAGACATGATGGCATACGCCAGAAAGAATGAGGTCGGGATAAATCCTGCCATTGCCAGGTCTTTCAGCTCAAAGTTATGGATGATATCAGGGATGAGCGGACCCAAGATATTCGTAATAAATGAAATAGTAAACCAGAACATCATTATCAATGCCAGCATACCCCATTTCTTGTTATTTTTCATTGTATTTTTAGTTTATAAAATTAACGATGCCGCCCCTATAAAACCGGCTTTATTCCCCAACTCAGCAGTTACGATTTCGGTATTCAAAGCGCAATCGGGTATGGTATGTTCTTTAACAACCTCCCTTATCTTCTCCAAATAGAAGGCGCCTGACTCGGCAACTCCTCCGCCAATTACTATCCTTTGCGGACTAAAAATATTAATAAATCCGGCAATACCTCTTCCCAGATAGTAGAAATGCTCGTTCATGCAGTCTACAGCCAAAGGGAAAGCTTCATGATACAAACGAACAATCAGTTCGCCGTCTATTTCCACATCGAACTTTAATCCGCGTTCGGCTGCCAATGCAGTAAAACGTCTTACCAAAGCGGCGGTCGAGGCATAGTGTTCCAAGCAACCGACTGCTCCACAAGCACATCGTTCACCATTTGCAATCAAAGGGACATGCCCCAGTTCAGTGCCACGATTGGCATAGCCATTGAAAAGTTTTCCATCAATAATCACGGCGCCACCGATACCGGTACCTACAGTAAGGAAGACGACATGCGTACAACCCCTTCCGGCACCATATTTCGTTTCTCCCAACCCCATCAGATTTGCATCATTCCCCATAACGACCGGCAAACCCGTCTGTTCTTCGAGCAAAGAAGCTACATCAATATTCTCCCAGCCCACTATATTCTCGGCGCCACCCAATACAATACGGTTTGTTTGGTCCACAATACCCGGTGTGCCGAGTCCGATGCCTTTTATCGTCCAATTCCGTTTTCCGGCCTCATCCTTTACAATGGTAGCTGCTTTCACTAGTTGCCCTATCACTTCCGCCGACGAGACAGAAGCAAAAGAGGGTAATCTTCCCTCAAAGAAAGAAAACCCTGCTTTATCTACCAAAGCATACTTTATGGATGTGCCGCCAAGGTCAATACCTATAGCATATTCCATAGTACAATATATTTATGAAGCATTTTATACCCTTTCTACCCATATAGGAGAACTCCATGCCCATTGCTGGTCGCGCTGACGAACTCTTACATAGTAATAATCGGTATCTCTTTCGGGCTCTTTATCTTCCAGATAATGCTCAACCGTAAAGCAACTTTCGGGCATGGCGCGGTTGAAGAGAATTGCTTCACTGAGCCATCCTATCATGAAGTGAGAACGGGAACCTTCCAGCAGTTCGCCCAAAGAGTGCTCAAACTTCTTACCGTTGAACTCTGCCGTAATCACACCGTCCTTGGGCATGGTAACATCCAGGATAACGGCTTGCATGGCAGGTGTAGTGGTATTCGGGTTCTTGGAACTGTACATATCCAGTTCGGTCTCCTTACCGCTTACGGACAAGATACGATTGACCTTCGTTTCAAATTCGCTTTCTCCGGGTTGGGGAGAAGTGAAGGCGGCACCACGGAAACATGGTATCACTTCATTGATTTGTCCTTTATCAATAGACAGTTTGCCTTGCCAGTGTACATACTTTTCTTCACGGTTCCAACCGAATTCCACTTTCACTTTGCAGCGTACCATGTCTCCTTCGGGAGTCTCGGGCAACAAAGGACCGCTTAAGCGGGCAATGCACTTACGGTTCTTGACGATGTCGATATAGTCGATGCAACTGCCTCCTTCGACGTTGAGATAAATACGGCGGCTGTTTCCACGTACCACATCGCCGGGGAAAGCGTCGTTCAAACGGAAATCAATGTTAATCTTGTCGCCGGTGGCGCAACATACGTGACGGTTCTTCATAGCGTCCCATATTTTATCACGCGTCAAAGACTCTGCCAAGATACCGATGCGTCCGTCACCGTAGCTGCCCGGATATCCGGCATGCTGGTCGGTAGAACCCATGATACCGAATTTCTTCCCTTGTTCCAAACCGCACTGGATGGTTCCTTCCCATTGACGGGGACCCATATCATGCAGATAGTTATAATCACCCTGGTCGCTCTCGGCAAGTCCGTGACGGGAATACATTTCAACAAAGGGGGTTTGTTCTCCTTCTGTGAAGAAATCCCAGTTATACCCACGATACCCCGTCTGGTATCCCATGTGATGGGGAGTGATGAAAACTTTGTGCCCACGAGCCTTCTGCTTCCAGTCTTCAATGGAAGTACATTCCACCAGAGGAGCATCCAAATCATAATTCAACGCCACATGGTCGCCATGCTCCATGCTATGAGCTTCATAACCGATGAAAGCAAGAAATTCCCCTTCCTTGTTGTATTCATTGGTCATAGCCACATATTTCTCGTATCCACCTTCACGCAGACGCTTGAAGGCTCCGGTGTGATATTCAATCACCCACTTCAATCGAGGGTCATCCGCTCCCGGAATATCGGGCCACATGGCATGCGGGGTTACGGAAACAAAGTCGAGCTGCGCTTTGGCTGCTTCAAAAGCGGAACGCATGTCACCATGTCCGTAGGTTATGTTACAGTGGTTGTGCAGGTCTCCCCAGAAATATTTCAGATTACTTGCCGAAGGCATTACTCTTTTGCCGGAAGCATTTCCCATCTGGCATGCAGACAGCAGGCTACCGGAAGCGGCAAGTCCTAAAAAGGACCAGCCTGTGTTTTTTAAAAAACTTCTTCTATCCATAGTATTCTCAAGATTATCTATTTTTCATGAAACGTCTATCACCTTTAAACAGCTCTTTCACTTTCTCGTCAGGGTCATCGTCTTTATATTCTTTCTGTGTCTCCTTTAAAAGTGACATTAACTCGGCTTGTTTATCGGCATATTCTGCTTTTCCAAATACATTGTTCAACTCATTGGGATCGTTCTTCATATCATACATTTCCCATTCATCCACATCATTATAGAAGTGAATTAATTTGAAATCTGCCGTACGAATGCCATAATGCCTCTTCACCGAATGCTCGGCGGGATACTCATAATAATGGTAATAAGCAGCCTTACGCCAGTCTTCGGGCACTTTCCCGGCATTAGTCAAAATCGGTTTCAACGATTTGCCTTGCATTCCCAAGTTGCCCTCTGCATCTGTAGAGTTCAACTTTACGCCCGTAGAGTTCAACTCTACACCTGCAAAGTCGAGGATGGTGGGAGCAAAGTCCACGTTCATGGCAATGGCGCTTGAAGTAGTTCCCGCCTTTATAGCTTGGGGATAACGGATTATCAACGGCATGCGCTGACATTCCTCATACATAAAGCGCTTGTCGAACCATCCATGTTCACCCAGGAAAAAACCTTGGTCGGAAGTATAAATGATAATGGTATTATCCAATTCTCCCGTTTTCTCCAGATAATTGAGCAAACGGCCGATGTTCTCATCTACCGCTACGACGGTAGCCAGATAATCACGCATATATTGTTGGTACTTCCAACTAATCAATTCTTTGCCTTTCAGGTTACCTTTACGATACTCGGAGATGC
>ULTJ01038784.1_pt1 | contig 23949 bp, 21 predicted proteins | sample 1957491 | NCBI WGS metagenome assembly ULTJ01 (sample SAMEA4835731, study PRJEB28245) | human gut metagenome | biome: gut microbiome; material: fecal sample | place: Denmark | collected 2008 | reverse complement strand
CCTGCAAACTCACAATAATGCGCATATCGCCATTGACTTATCCGCATCTGCCAACCTGACACGTATCCAACGTCCCTGGCTGGTAACCTCCTGTGAATGGAACGACAAACTGATACGCAGTGCTATCGTTTGGCTATGCCAACTGACAGGCAAACCGATTTTAAAGTTGACCAATAAAGATTATAACGAAAACGGTTTGAGTGAACTGTTGGCACTCTTCGGTTCTGCATACAACGTGAATATCAAGATATTCAATGACCTGCAACATACCATCACAGGTTGGCCGGGCGGCAAACCGAATGCCGATGATACTTATCGCCCCGAACGTGCGAAACCATATCCGAAGCGTGTCATCGTATTCTCTCCGCACCCTGATGACGATGTTATCTCCATGGGTGGCACTATCCGTCGTCTGGTAGAGCAGAAACATGATGTACATGTAGCATACGAAACTTCCGGAAACATTGCTGTTGGTGACGAAGAAGTAATCCGCTTCCTGCACTTCATCAATGGGTTCAACCAAATCTTCAATAACAGCGAAGACCAGGTCATCAACGATAAATACGCTGAAATCCGCAAGTATCTCAAGGAAAAGAAAGACGGAGATATGGATAGCCGCGACATCCTTACCATCAAGGGTCTTATCCGCCGTGGTGAAGCGCGTACCGCTTGTACGTACAACAACATTCTGCTGGACCATGTACACTTCCTCGACCTGCCGTTCTACGAAACAGGTAGAATTCAGAAAAATCCTATCAGCGAGGCCGATGTGGAAATTGTGCGTAACCTGTTGCGCGAAGTGAAACCTCACCAAATCTTTGTAGCCGGTGACCTTGCCGACCCTCACGGAACACATCGTGTGTGTACAGATGCCGTGTTTGCCGCTATCGACCTTGAAAAGGAAGAAGGTGCCAAATGGCTGAAAGATTGCCGCATCTGGATGTACCGTGGCGCATGGGCAGAATGGGAAATCGAAAACATCGAAATGGCTGTACCTATCAGTCCCGAAGAATTGCGTGCTAAACGTAACTCTATCCTGAAGCACCAGTCACAGATGGAAAGCGCCCCGTTCCTCGGTAATGACGAGCGTTTGTTCTGGCAACGCAGTGAAGACCGCAACCGTGGTACAGCTGCATTGTACGACAGCCTTGGCTTGGCATCCTACGAAGCAATGGAAGCTTTCGTAGAATACATTCCGCTGTAAAGTTTACTAAATAGAAATAAGAAGAGTGGGAAGCGCATAACTTCTCACTCTTTTTTTAGTTACTTTTGTCCGGTCATCACGAGAACTTTGCATTATGAGAAAAAGTATATACCTTATTATATTACTGCTGTCCTTGTTTTCAGAAAAAGCTGTATCACAGGAAATAGAGCAGAATGTGGAAGAACGTTTACAAACTTTCTTCAAGAAATACACCGCTTCCACAGTCGATATAGGAACCTGCCGTCTGGATAGTTTCCGTATAGACTTTCAGAAAAAAAAGATACGTATCTATGCAAGCGAACAATTAAGTTATCAGCCTCATCGCCCGGAAAGCGTCGATAATCTCTATCAGGACATCAGGCAACTGCTTCCCGGCCCTGTGAATTACTTCGATGTCACTCTATTTACCGCAGGAAAAGCCATCGAGGAACTCATACCCAATGTATACAGAAAAGGCAAGAAAGACAAAGAACGTCTTTTCACTGACTTAAACTATAAAGGCGCTCCGTGGGTAACCCGCATTTCCCGTCCATACGAAATATCCCGTGGACTGGAAGGACGCCACATAGCCGTGTGGCAGAGTCATGGGAAATATTACATCAACAGCAAAGACAAATGGGGTTGGCAACGTCCCCGGTTGTTTTGTACTACCGAAGACCAGTTTACCCAGTCGTTCATCATCCCCTACCTGATTCCAATGCTCGAGAATGCCGGCGCCAACGTCTTCACCCCCCGTGAGCGAGACACTCAGAAACAGGAAGTGATTGTTGACAATGACGGAAATCTGAACCGGGAAAGCGGACAAGGTTCTTTCTACCTTGAAGTAAAAAGCCGGAAATCACAATGGGCTTCTACGGGCAAGCCCGCTTTCGCACAACGTAAACGCATCTATGAAGACGGAGATAACCCCTTCCTTGACGGTACGGCACGCTTTGCCAATACAGAAAAAAAGAAAGATAAAGCATTTGCCGAGTGGGTACCCGACATACCCGAAACAGAAGAATATGCCGTTTATGTATCTTATCAGAGTATGCCGAACAGTGTAAGCGATGCCAAATACCTCGTCTTCCACAATGGCGGTGTAACGGAATTTAAGGTAAACCAGCGTATTGGAGGCGGTACCTGGGTATATCTCGGAACCTTTACTTTCGATAAAGGAAGAAATGACTACGGCATGGTGGTACTGAGCAACGAGAGTAAAGAAAAAGGTGTAGTTTGTGCGGATGCCGTCCGTTTCGGTGGAGGAATGGGGAATATCGCCCGTGGCGGGCAAACCAGCGGACTTCCCCGCTATCTGGAAGGCGCGCGCTATTCTGCCCAATGGGCAGGCATGCCCTATTCCGTATATGCCGGATATAAAGGAAAAGATGATATTTCTGATGATATCAACACACGTTCACGCATGGTGAACTATCTGGCAGGCGGTTCCGCATTCAATCCCACAGAACAAGGCTTGGGAGTTCCATTTGAAATGAGTATGGCATTGCACAGCGATGCCGGTGTCAAAACCGATGACCGGATAGTGGGTACACTCGGCATTTATACTACCAACTTCAACAACGGGCAATTGGCTGCGGGGACAGACCGTTATGCGTCACGTGACCTTTCCGATATCTTAATGAGCCAATTGGAACGCGATATCCGTTCCGTCTATAACATCGACTGGACACGCCGCAGTATGTGGAACCGTAACTACAGCGAAACACGCCTGCCTTCCGTGGCTTCTACCATTGTAGAGTTACTGTCTCACCAGAATTTCGCAGACATGCAACTGGGGCACAACCCTAACTTCAAGTTCACCGTGGGACGTGCACTCTATAAAGCCATCTTACAATATGTATCTACCCAGCATGGTAGAGATTACGTAGTCCAACCTCTTCCCGTCAGCCATTTTGCAATCCGTTTCGGTAAGAAGAAAAATACGCTTGAACTCTCCTGGAAAGGTACAAACGATCCATTGGAACCCACCGCACAACCTCGTGAGTACATTGTCTATACACGCATCGGCCGTGGAGGGTTTGACAATGGGGTACGTGTCAGCAATCCGTTCCACACCGTAAAAATAGAACCGGGCATCGTTTATTCCTTTAAAGTGACTGCCGTGAACCGTGGCGGAGAGAGTTTTCCCTCTGAAATCCTCGCTGCCTATAAGGCGAAACGTGAACAAGGGCGCGTGCTCATCGTCAACGGTTTCAATCGTATCAGTGGTCCGGCCGTTGTGAACACTCCCGATTTGGCAGGGTTCGACCTGACACAAGATCCCGGCGTACCCTACCTTTATGACCTCTCCCTCTGTGGCGCTCAGCAAAACTTCAACCGTAAAGAAGCAGGAAAGAATTTAGGTGATAGCAGCGATGAATACGAAGGAATGAAAATCATCGGAAATACATTCGATTATCCCTTCATCCACGGCAAAGCCATTCAGGCAGTGGGTGGTTACAGTTTCGTTTCGTGCAGCGACGAAGCCGTAGAAGCCGGAATAGTTTCTTTGGAAGAATACCCGATAATGGACTACATACTCGGCCTGGAGAAAGAAGATATCACCAGCAACCCGTCCCGCCGGAGTTTTTATAAAACATTCTCCTCACCGATGCAACGGGTATTGACCTCTTATTGCCGTTCAGGAGGCAAACTTCTGGTCAGTGGCGCCTATATAGGCAGTGACATGAACAGTTCGCAAGGCGACCGTGAATTTACCCGGAATATCTTGAAGTACCGCTATGGCAATACTTTGCAGACAACCGGAAAAGACATTGCTATCCAAGGCCTGGGACGTACATTCAGTATTCCCCGCCTGCCCAACGAGCAAGCTTATCCCGTCACTGCCCCGGATTGCATTCTGCCCATGGAAACGGCGTTTCCCGTGATGACCTATACCGATGGAAATCTATCTGCCGCCACAGCCTACCGAGGTAACGATTACCGTACTTTCATCATGGGTTTTCCCTTTGAAAGTATCAAAGAAGAAACCGCCAGAAACACCATCATGGCATCTATCTTGCAATTCTTCACCGCCAATTAGCCTGATATATGCAAATAAAAATAACAATCCACATAAATAATCTGTGTAAATCAGTGTAACCTGTGGTGAAAAAACTTATCTTTGCTCCAACAGAGAACATTAATCGTTAAACATTAACCATTAAAATATCAACATCATGTACACTATACAAGCCAATCCCAGCGGAACCCGCAGTTTAGAAATATCAGAAGAAAACCTTGCCACTATCGAGAAATACGGACTATTCCGCCATCTCATCGACAGTAACGGTATCGTAGACGAAACCGTACTCGACAAGTTGAAACTGAACATCCGCTCTCTCATTGCCGCCCAGGAGGAAGACAGCAAAGACCTGCTCGACCTCTGCATCGACGTTGTCTATCACAACAACATGAAAGCATTCGGATTGCAGCAACTCATCAAGCTCTATCTGCAATGGCTTTCCCAGCAAGAAACCATAGAAGAAGAAAATAAATGAAAACCATCAACACGTGTGGACAAAAGCACTACAGTCCTCTCATCCCTGCCGTGAAAGCTATATGCCAAGCCGGAAAGGGTGAGAAGCTGGAAATCATCATGGACGATGCTGCTGCTTTCAGTGATTTGAAAGAATACCTAGCCGAGCAGCACATTGGTTTCCGTGAAATTTATGATGGCGAACAGATGACGGTGCAGTTCACAATGATTTAGTAATTGGTGATTAGTGATTTACTCATTAATTCCCTATCTTTGCAGCCATGAAAGAATATCGACTGACAGATTGGTTGCCTACAACCAAAAAAGAAGTAGAATTGCGTGGTTGGGATGAATTGGATGTTATCCTGTTCAGTGGTGATGCATACGTAGACCATCCATCTTTCGGTGCCGCTGTTATCGGACGTATCCTTGAAGCAGAAGGATTGCGCGTTGCCATTATCCCCCAACCCAACTGGCGCGATGATTTACGCGACTTCAAAAAGCTGGGACGTCCCCGCCTTTTCTTCGGTGTCAGTGCCGGTTGCATGGACAGCATGGTCAATAAATATACTGCCAACAAACGTCTGCGCAGTGATGATGCCTACACCCCGGATGCCCGTCCCGATATGCGGCCTGAATATCCTTCCATTGTTTATACCCAAATTCTTAAGAAGCTTTACCCGGATGTACCTGTCATTTTAGGCGGTATAGAGGCGAGTATGCGACGACTGACGCATTATGATTACTGGCAAGACCGTGTACGTCCAAGTATCTTGATTGATAGCGGAGCCGACTTACTGATTTATGGTATGGGAGAAAAGCCAATTGTGGCGCTTGCAGAAGGATTGAAACCTGCAGGAACCTGTGTTTCAAAAGAAAGCTTTAAAGAGCTTATCGCCAATATCCCGCAAATGGTTTATCTTGAAAAGGATATTGTTCCCCAAGAAGGAGATATTACGCTTTTCTCTCATGAAGAATGTCTGAAAGACAAGAAGAAAGAAGCTGCAAACTTCCGTCATATCGAAGAAGAAAGCAATAAATATGCCGCATCACGTATTTTGCAAAAGGTAGGCAAACAGACTGTTGTGGTAAATCCGCCTTATCCCCCACTGACGGAAGCAGAACTCGACCATTCATTCGACTTGCCCTATACCCGTCTTCCCCATCCCAAATACAAAGGGAAGCGTATTCCGGCCTACGACATGATAAAATTCTCCGTCAATCTCCATCGGGGATGCTTCGGAGGATGCGCTTTCTGTACCATATCTGCACATCAGGGCAAGTTTATTGTAAGTCGCAGCAAAGAGAGTGTACTGAAAGAGGTGAAGGCCGTCATGGAATTGCCCGACTTCAAAGGTTACCTGAGTGACCTGGGAGGTCCCTCTGCCAACATGTACCGGATGAAAGGAAAAGACGAAGCACTTTGCAGAAAATGCAAAAGCCCGTCGTGCATACACCCTAAGGTATGCCCCAACTTGAATACAGACCATCGTCCCCTGCTTGATATTTATCATGCGGTAGATACATTGCCCGGCATCAAGAAATCATTTATCGGTAGTGGCGTGCGCTATGACTTGCTTTTACATCAAAGCAAAGACCCCAAAGTAAATCAAAGTGCCGCCGAATATACGCGAGAGCTCATAGCTCGTCACGTCAGTGGCCGCCTGAAAGTAGCCCCCGAACATACGTCGGACCGGGTACTCAACCTCATGCGCAAACCTCCCTTCAGCCAGTTCGGAGAGTTCAAAAAGATATTCGACCGAATCAATCACGAAGAAGGTTTACGGCAGCAACTCATTCCCTACTTCATCAGCAGCCACCCCGGCTGCAAGGAAGAAGATATGGCAGAGCTTGCCGTCATCACCAAACGCCTGGACTTCCATTTGGAGCAAGTGCAAGACTTCACCCCCACCCCGATGACCGTTGCCACCGAAGCATGGTACACCGGTTATCACCCCTATACGCTGGAACCTGTTTTCAGCGCCAAGACGCAACGGGAAAAGCTGGCGCAACGCCAATTCTTTTTCTGGTATAAGCCGGAAGAACGAAAGAACATCATCAATGAACTGAGACGGATAGGTAGACAGGACTTGATTGACAAACTATACGGGAAACGGTAAAACCCTACCGGGATTCTGCTGAGAAAATAATATCAACTATGCGGATTTCATTCTCATTGTACCAGTAATAAATACGACTTTTAGGATGAGAGGGAATTGAACGATAAGTTCTGTTCCCCACTACCTTTTCAATGCGTCCTATGGAAGGCATGGCCGAAATAGAAGCAACAGTTTTACATATATTATAAGAAAATGTCTTTATGTATTGATAACTAGTATTTTTCCCTATACCACAGGGCTTGCGCCTTGAAGGCTTTGAGAGCCTTTTTATTCCATACCACTGCTAAGCTTCCCATATAGCAAATGCTCTATCAACTTCCTCTTGAGAAGCAATACCACTTTCTTCAGACTCACAAATAATTCTATCCAAATCTTCCTTGGTTTCACAAATATCCGTAGGGAAAGGTTCATCAATATAAAAGTTATGCGCTTCCAATTCTTGAGCCTCTTCCAAATCAAAATGTGAATACACAAATGCTTTAGCTTCATTGTATTTTTCTTCAAATGAAGGCTTACCACTGTCTTTCGCCAACATCCTGCTGATTTCGGACAATACTTTCAAATCTTTCTCTTCTTCTACCCTTTGCTGTATATTTCTTTTCAATGCATTCACCAAAGGCTGGCTGTAATACACAGAAGCTGGTTCAGCGGCTTTCGGCGTCTCGCAATTTTTGGGTTTATAAGATTTTGCTGCCATACTTGTTTCAATATCAATTAGTGATACAAATATAAAAAAGTAAATTCAATAAGTAAAGCTTTTCCTTTTCAAACTTACTAACGAGTACGGTGATTAACTATATAAATAGTACGGTGATAGCCACAGCGAAATTACACAAACAACACTTGCCTATACAAGATAAAAGCAATATATTTGCGCTGATATAGATGACTTTACACAAATCAACCTGATAATTAAATCCATTGGTATGAAACGTTTCATCATCTTTTCCTTCTTCATCCTCGCTTTCAGCGAAATGAACTTACAAGCACAGAGCGAATGTTTACCCCAACAATACAGCGTCATCTTCGGTGGCGGGATGTCCCTGCCCTACGTGGAAGGAAACCGGAATGACTTTTTCAACAAGAACGGCAATCGTGTAGGATATGACCTGACGGCGGAAGGACGTTATTATTTCACACCGCTTTTCGCCATCGGCATCCAGTATGATTACCTGCGCATGGCACGTCTGCCGGACAAAGCGCACTTGCACTACGTACGCCCCAACCTCATCCTGCGTCCTTTGTGGGACAATGACAACCAAGGTGTTTTCTTCTCACTAGGCATCGGATACATGGACTATCAGGAAAGGACTTATGCACGAAACGAACGGCACGGGCATCTTTTCCAAAAAGGATATTGCGGAATATCATTCGGCATGGGATATGAGTTCACTATCAAAAATAACCTATCGGGCATGTTCCGATTTGATGTCCTGACAGCCGATTGGTTCGCTAATCCGGACGCCCGGCTGTTCAATCCCGACCCCGACGGATATGACGACGGAATAAATCATAACTGGTTTAAAAACAATATTACATTCTTCAATATAGGATTTGCTTTCCAGTTCGGACGATAACCACGAAAATAACCCTCTCCCGCGCCAATCCCTATAAATCAATTACCGGAAAAAGCAGGAAGAGGGTTCACTCATAAAAACCAGTTGAATGTGTATCTATATCAAAGCAAAGCGTAACTTATTGCAAAACACGCACTTGCTTCAACAAATCATCCGAAATACTACCATATTCTATTCCTGATGTTTCAGAAACCATAGATGCATTTGCACGAGTAGTTACGCCATAGTTACCATATTTAAACTTGTAACGAGAGACAATTCCTGAATTGTTACTTCCATTCGAATTTGTATAACCTAATGAAATAATTCCATACCACGAAGTCAGATTAAGATTACCCCATGAATAATTTGAAGAATAAATAGCATTACCAAAAGTATCTAAATTACCTTTTAAACAAAGAATAGCCATAGCTATATCAGGGAGGTTTTCATATTTATCATAATCATTCAGAGTTATCGCTCTATAAGAATAACATCCATTCATTTTTTTGAAACGATATGTCAAAGAGTTCTTATCACTGGTTACCCTTTCAGGTACAGCGGCAGCTATTTCTGCGGCACTTTTTGTAGTCACATCTATATCAGAAATAGTTCCCGGAGCATAAAATGTAACAGAACCGGAATTGGTATATTTCATTGCAACCGGAATAATGTAAAGTCGATACTGTTTTCCGGGTTGCAAACCAGAGACATAGCCTATATCCGTATTCTCCTGCATTTCAGTTGCAGAAAAAGCATCTTTAATAATCTGGCTTTCATCAGTCGGCGCCTTAGTTTTTTCATAGCAGGCAAAATAAACATTGGCACGACTACCAAGTGTCACCGATATCCCATTAGACAATGTCATAAAGTCTGTAACATATATATTTGCATCACTTCTATTATACAATGCTTTTGTTGTAATACTTATACTCTTCTTCTCCAACTGCTTATTATTGCCATTGAAAGAAACAACGGTAAATACGTATTTAGTATCCGGTACTAAATTATTATAAGTTATATTTTGAGTAGTTGTCCCCGATTCATAGTTGACATTTTTATACTCGGTATAATTTTCCGGGTTATAAGTACTTCCTTCTGATACACGCACATATTTTGCTTTTGCAGGTATCAAAATAGAAATAGTCCCATATAAATCTTCTACGTTTTTACTCGTCACCGTCAGAGAAGATATAGGCTCATCGCCTTTGGCGGGTGTCAGACTCACTTCCCATTCATTTTCACCAGGCTTAATATTACCGGTTTTAGTAAATGATTCATAACCATCCACATGAATGTTAATCGTCACAGAGCCTGAAACAAGGCCATCCCATTTGTTGTCGCAAAGAGCAAGGCCAGTGTCATCGGTAGTGTCAATGCCAAGTACCTTGTTATTCTGCACAAACTCCACATCCACTCCTTCCAACAGATAGTTGTCCGAAGCGTCACGCACATACACATACAGTTCAGCAGGTTCGCCACCTTTTACGTCATCGTCGTCATCTGAACTACATCCCACTGCCAACATACTTAATACCATCAGCAGTCCTGTCATTTTTAAAAACTTCATAAAATCACATTTTTGAGGTTAAGACTCTTTTCTAAATAGCTGCAAGCAGAGTCTATCGCTTGTATTTTGGGCATAAAAAAAGCATGGACCGAACTCTATCCATGCTCTGAGGTATTTGGCCTAACCCACTAATACGAATAAGTCCTGCCCACGCTATAGCGCAGACATCTACAAACTTATTCCAGTATCAGTTCTTCCAACGGCCAAATTTTCAGAGCATTACAGAATAAATAACAAATGCTAAATCTTTCCACAAAAATGAGAAGAATTGCCACCGCAATTACTTCACATTGCAAAGATATATATTATTTACCAAATCATAACAAGCAAATGATGATTTTCATTTTAGCATCCGTCCCTCCATTAAAAACAAGTGAGACAGGGCTTAATGATGAGGCCGCATCAATCCCTTGAGAAAGTATATTCTTATCAGGAGGAAAGCTTGCTTACCCCAATGAAAAGCTGTATCTTAGCTGCCGAGATACAAATCTCAGCAGCCGGGATGGTTATCTCAGCAGCTAAGATGTATATCTTGCGGCGTGAGATGAAGCTTTTCCTATACTTCGACCCTCTTCTTCAAGGAACAGAGACTGCCTTGTGAACCGACTTATACCGTCTATTTAATAACATCAGCCTCGCTAACGCTTTATATACGACAGACATCATGGCAGAATACCAAATGCAAGAACTGACCCTCCCCAATGAGGACGGAAAGAAAGTACTTTATCCCCGTATGAAGATTTGGGGACAGGTGGACCTTGGCTACCTCGCCGAACACATTAACTACGCCAGCACTTTCACCCCCGGAGACATCATCGGACTGGTGAAATCACTGACACAAGCCATTGCCCGCGAAATGGGCGAAGGGCACTCGGTGAAGATTGACGGGCTGGGCGTGTTCACACCCTCACTGGGACTGCGCGACGGATTTGAACGCGAAAGCGACGAGCCGGGCGGACAGAAACGAAACGCCATGAGCATTTATATGCAGAACATCAATTTCCGTGCGGACAAGGAATTTATACAAGAAACGGGCATGCACTGCCGGCTGGACCGCTCGCAGTGGAAGTTCCGACGTTCGTCCTCACGCTACACGGCGGAACAACGGCTGAAAATGGCGCAAGACTACCTTCAAACAAATCCTTTACTGAAGGTTAGCGACTACTGTGACATGACGGGACTGCTGCGCAACGCCGCCGCACTGGAACTGAAGAAGTGGAGCGAAATGCCCGACAGTGGCATAGGATACACCGGCATAGGTTCGCACAAGATTTATATACGGAAAGAGATTCCGCAGGAAATGCCCTGACAACCGGAATGAAAAGAAATTACCTACTTCCGTAAGGAACAATTTCTTCACTCAGATATGCGGTGTCCGTATTTCTAAAAATATATGCCAAACGAGCAGGATTACGACGGTTATCCCACAAGACAAGGATAGTTACAGTCGTTTCGTCAAAATGATAAAAAACAGAATAGTTAGGAACAATCACCATATATCGCACTTTAGGATACTCTGTGGCATGTCCTATCAGAGGATTTACAACAAATCTTTTTACTGTAGCAAGTATCTGTGAATAAAGAAAGCGGCTATATTGAGATGAGCCGTTACGGCAGTCATAAAACTTAAAAGTTTCTTCCATTTCTTGAAGAAAACTCTCAGTCCAGTTTACTTTCCGCTCCATTGATTAAACCGCCTTTCCATTTCTTCCATAGTAGACACTTGTCCCTGCTGCATTTGATTTAATGCAGTATCTATCTTATCACGAAGTTCCGAAGAAAAATAGAGTACATCGTCAGGACATTGCTTATTCATAAACGCTTCAATAGCTTCCAATTGCTGCTCATCATTCACAGCAAACAGTCGCTGAAGCAAAAGTTGTTTACGTTCAATTGTTGTCATAGCAGCATCACTTATATTTCTGATTACAAATGTACGAAATATAATCAGCAACTCATATAAACAAAGAATAAAGTTATAGATAGAAAGATGTTTAGACATCTTCCACCTGCATCGCCACAATCTCTTGCAGTGCACTGACTGCTTCTTCCACCGTCGTCACGTCCTTCACCAGCATACTCCGTTTGCCATTTTGCTCGCGCAAGTCACAGCGGCGGGTATATTTCATCATATAGGCAATGACTTTTCCGAATGCCTGACTTTGATAATACGGACTATCCGGATTGGAGACAAAGAAGAGGGACATGCGGCCACCTTTCAGGAAGACTTTCTCCGCACCGATGCGCGCGGCAAGCCGACGAAGCGGAACAATGCGCAGAAGTTCTTCGGTTTCGGGAGGAACAGGTCCAAAGCGGTCTTCAAGACGGGCACGGAAGGCTTCCACATCTTTATCAAGGGTCAAACTGTCCAGTTCGCGATAGAGCAACATGCGCTCGCTGCTGCCCGTGACGTAGGTAGCGGGAAGCAGGAGTTCGAGGTCGCTTTCCACCTGGCTCTCGTCCACGAACTGTTCACCGCTGATAACACCCCCATCGGCTTTCAACTCGTCGGCATACAAATCGGCAAACTCGTCGGTCTTCAGTTCATGTACGGCTTCGAACAATATCTTCTGATAGGTTTCATAACCAAGGTCGGCAATGAATCCGCTTTGTTCCGCACCCAGCATATTTCCCGCACCGCGAATGTCGAGGTCTTGCATGGCGATGTGAATGCCGCTTCCCAAGTCGGAGAAATTCTCGATGGCTTGCAGGCGTCGCTTGGCCTCCGGAGTAAGCGAAGAAAGAGGGGGAGCCAAGAGGTAACAGAAAGCTTTCTTATTGCTTCGCCCTACACGGCCACGCATCTGGTGAAGGTCACTCAACCCAAAGTTCTGGGCTTGGTTGATAATAATCGTATTGGCATTGGGGATGTCGATGCCACTCTCTATGATGGTGGTGGCAAGCAACACGTCGTAATCGTAATTGACGAAATCCAAGATAATCTTTTCCAGTTCGGCAGGCTCCATCTGACCATGACCGATGGCGACACGGCAGTCGGGAATATGGCGCTGAATCATCATTTTGAGTTCCACGAGATTGGAGATACGGTTATTCACGAAGAAGACTTGTCCGTTGCGGCTCATCTCAAAGTTGATGGCATCGGCTATGATTTCTTCATTGAAAGTGTGCACTTCCGTCTGAATGGGATAACGGTTGGGGGGCGGGGTTTGGATGACGCTCAAATCGCGGGCACCCATCAATGAGAATTGCAGAGTCCGGGGAATGGGCGTAGCGGTCATGGTAAGCGTATCTACATTGACCTTGAGCTGGCGGAGCTTCTCTTTAACGGAAACGCCGAACTTCTGCTCTTCGTCAATAATCAGCAAGCCGAGGTCTTTGAACTTCACATCTTTACCCAGGATACGATGAGTACCGATAAGAATATTCACTTCGCCATCGGCAAGTCCTTTGATTACGGCTTTGGCTTGCGCGGCAGTACGGGCACGGCTCAGATAGTCTACCTTACAGGGCAAACCTTTCAGACGTTCCTTGAAAGTCTGGAAATGCTGATAGGCAAGAACGGTGGTAGGCACCAGGACGGCTACCTGTTTGTTGTCGGCAACCGCTTTGAAAGCAGCACGCACGGCAACTTCCGTCTTTCCGAAACCGACATCACCGCACACCAGACGATCCATCGGCCGGGCACTTTCCATATCGGCCTTCACATCGGCAGTGGCTTTGCTCTGGTCGGGAGTATCCTCATAGAGGAAAGAAGCTTCCAGTTCACGTTGCAGAAAACTGTCGGGGCTGTATTGATAACCTTTCTCTTCACGGCGCTGCGAGTAAAGTTTGATGAGGTCACGGGCAATGTCTTTTATCTTGCTCTTGGTACGGTCTTTCAACTTTTCCCAAGCACCCGTACCCAGTTTGTTCAGGCGGGGAGCTTCCCCATCCTTACCTTTATACTTGGACACTTTGTGCAGGGAGTGGATGGAAACGAATACTACATCTTCATTCTGATAGACAAGCCTCATCACTTCTTGCGTGGTATCTCCATTGGGAATACGCACCAATCCGGTGAAACGTCCCACACCGTGGTCGGTATGGACAACGTAATCGCCCGGAGTAAACTGGTTCAGTTCTTTCAGGGAAAGCGCCACCTTTCCGCTGCGAGCCTTCTCACTCTTGAGGTTATACTTATGGAAACGGTCGAACAACTGGTGGTCTGTAAAGATACAGAGACGCAAGGTGTTATCGGCAAATCCCTCGTGCAAGGTGCGTTCGACGGCGGTAAAGGCGATATTATCGCCCCGGTCTTCAAAGATGGCGCGGATACGGTCGGTTTGCTTTATGCTGTCGCTACATATATATAAGGTGTAGTTTCGGGCAAGGTATTCCTGAAAAGTCTCTGCCGCTAGGTCGAAGTTCTTATGGAAAATAGGTTGGGCGGAAGTATCGAATGAAATAGTCGCATCGGGCGTTCCCGTAGGCTTTGTGCCAAACTCCATCCGGCGGAAATCGAGCGCACGCAATGTAAACTCTCCTCCGTCAATCAATTTACCCTCTAAAGTGATAGTCCCGTTTTCTTCCGATTCACGGGCGGCGATGGCTTGGGGAGTGAGCGCTTCATCATGTACGGTCTGTATGCGTTCGCGCAACCACAGGAAATCCCGCATGGCGAGTGTCGTATCAGGTTGAAGAAAATCCAGAAACGACACCATGCCGCCGCTACCGCTTTGCTCCAGGCTACGACTCAAATCGGGCACTATCACTATATTCTCTTTCTTCTCCTTGGAGAGCTGGGTGTCGACCTCGAAAGTACGGATACTCTCTACTTCATCACCAAAGAAGTCGATACGGAAAGGGGACTCGGAAGAAAAAGAAAAGACGTCGATGATACTACCACGGACGGCATATTGTCCGGGTTCGTAGACATAATCCACATACTCAAAACCATAACTGCGCAGCACTTCCGTAATGAAGCCCATGTCCACTTTCTCACTTGTATGCAGTTTCAGGGTTTTGTCTCCCAGTTCTTTACGGGAAACGACTTTCTCTGCCAAAGCATCCGGGTAGGTCACTACACAAAGCCCTTCCTCACCTTTCTGCAACCGGCTCAGCACTTCCGTACGGAGTATCTCGTTGGCCGCATCTTTCTGTCCGTACTTGATGGCGCGACGGAAAGAAGAGGGAAAGAACAATACCTGTTCCGTCCCCAATATCCGGGTCAAATCATGATAAAAATATCCGGCTTCCTCCAAATCACCAAGGATGAAGACGAACGGGCACACCGCCCGCTGCACCAATACAGACGAAAACAAGGAAGCGGCGGAAGCGCACAGGCCACCGCAATACAGATGCCGGATAGAAGAGTCTTTAAGGAGCCGGTTCATGCCCTCCACATTAGGATGAGCGGCGTACAAGCGTTGCAGTTCGGTAATAGTCATTACGTTTGTTTTTATTTCACCACAGATTACACGGATTTACACAGATTGACCGAATCATTAATCTGTGTAAATCCGTGTAATCCATAGGGAGTTTCCGGCGCAAAAATACTAAATAATCCTTAGTTTTATTCGTAAATGATAGAAAAGCATTACATTTGTTCCCATTAACAACTCCTCATATTTAATTAAGAATATGCAGACATCTGATAGCATCGTCATCATCCCCACCTATAACGAAAGGGAAAACATCGAAAATATAATTCGTGCCGTCTTCGCCTTGGAACACGGTTTCCATATCCTCGTCATTGAAGACGGTTCGCCCGACGGAACGGCAGACATCGTAAAATCTCTGCAAAAAGAGTTTCCCGAACGTCTGTTCATGGTGGAACGTAAAGGCAAACTTGGTTTGGGAACAGCTTATATCGCAGGCTTCAAATGGGCATTGCAACACGATTATGAGTATATCTTTGAAATGGACGCGGACTTCAGCCACAACCCCAAAGACTTACCCCGCCTCTATCAGGCTTGTGCGGAAGAGGGGGCCGATGTAGCCATCGGTTCACGGTACGTGAGTGGCGTCAATGTGGTAAACTGGCCTATGGGACGTGTACTGATGTCTTATTTCGCATCCAAATATGTACGTCTCATTACCGGATTGCCCATCCATGATACGACTGCCGGATTTGTGTGCTATCGCCGACGGGTATTGGAGACTATCGACCTCGACGGTATACGCTTCAAAGGTTACGCTTTCCAGATTGAAATGAAATTCACCGCTTATAAATGCGGGTTCAAGGTGAAGGAAGTACCGGTCATCTTCATTAACCGTGAGTTGGGGACATCCAAGATGAACAGCAGTATTTTCGGTGAAGCTGTCTTCGGAGTGATGAGATTGAAATGGGACAGTTGGTTCCATAAGTTCCCGAAAGCAACAGATAACTAATTCGTCATTATCAATTATCAACTTATCCACTAAAGAAATGAAGAGAACGCTGATACATAATGCTGTGATTGTCAATGAAGGGCAATCTATCCAAGGTTCCGTCGTCATAGAAGACGGACGCATTGCCGAAGTGCTGACAAACTGGAAACCCCTCTCCGCTCCTTGCGATGAAACGATTGATGCTACCGGCTGCTACCTGTTACCGGGTATCATAGACGACCATGTGCATTTCCGCGACCCCGGACTGACTCACAAGGCGGATATCTTTACCGAAAGCCGTGCCGCTGCCGCAGGAGGTGTCACTTCTATTATGGATATGCCGAATACAAATCCGCTCACTACGTCGCTGGATGCATTGCATGCCAAATTCGATTTGCTGAATGAGAAGTGTATTGTCAACCACTCTTGCTATTTCGGCGCAACGAATACCAACTATACCGAGTTTGACAAATTGGATAAACATCGCGTTTGCGGTATCAAGTTGTTCATGGGCTCAAGTACAGGCAATATGCTGGTGGATAAGATGAACAGTCTGCTGAAAATATTCAACGGGACTGATATGCTGATTGCCGCCCACTGCGAAGACCAGGAAACCATACTTGCCAATATAGAGAAATACAAAGCAAGATATAAGGGAGAACAGGATATTCCTGTCAAGGAGCATCCCAACATCCGCTCCATAGCTGCATGTTATACTTCTTCGGAACTGGCGGTACGTCTGGCTACAATTGCCGGGGCAAGATTGCATATACTTCATGTGTCTACCGCTAAAGAGTTGAAGTTGTTCAGCGACGCTCCTCTTTCTGAAAAGCTGATTACGGCTGAAGCATGTATAGCCCACTTGATATACGGAACTTCCGATTACAGTAAACTGGGTACACGCATCAAGTGTAATCCCGCCATTAAGAGACCTACCGAGCAGAGGGCCATACGTGCGGCAGTCAATTCAGGAGTTATCGATGTCATCGCCACCGACCATGCGCCCCATCTGTTGAGTGAAAAGAAGGGAGGCGCACTGAAAGCAATGTCGGGCATGCCTATGATACAATTCTCTCTTGTAAGCATGCTCGAACTGGTAGACCAAGGCGTGTTCTCCTTGGAAACCATCGTACAGAAGATGTGCCACGCGCCTGCACAGATATTCGGTATCTGCGGGCGAGGATATATCCGCGAAGGTTATCAGGCGGACTTAGTGCTGGTACGCCCTAACACTCCCTGGGAAGTAACCACCAAAAAGATTCTAAGCAAATGCGGTTGGAGTCCACTGGAAGGACATACGTTCAATTGGAAAGTGGAAAAGACATTTGCCAACGGACACCTTATATATAATGATAACAAGGTGGACGAAACTTATCGGGGAGAAGAGTTGAGATTTGATTATAAATCCTAATTTGTCAGCCTTTGCCTGTAATCGATTATAAAGTTCACGAAGTAGCGCCCTATATCAATTGGATATACTTTTTCCATGCATGGGGCTTTCAGCCACGGTTTGCTACCATAGCCGGCATAGATGGCTGCTACGTTTGCCGTGCTTCCTGGATAACCACTTTTCCCGTAGAAGAACGCGTGAAGGCTGTAGAAGCAATGCAACTGTTCAAGGAGGCGAGCAGGATGCTGAATGCATTGGATAAAGAACTTACCATCCAATGTGTTTATCGGCTATGCCAAGCCAATTCGGAGGGTGACGACCTGATTATAGAAGGAACCGTTTTCCCTTTACTAAGGCAGCAAACGCCGCACCCTGACGGAAGTCCGTTTCTTTGTTTAAGCGATTTCATACGTCCGCTTTCATCGGGCACAACTGATACGATAGGCTTGTTTGCTTCTTCCATCAGGGAAGGTATTGAAGAAGACTACAAAGACGACCCGTACAAGCTTCTACTCGTACAGACCTTAAGCGACCGTCTGGCAGAAGCGGCTACCGAGAAGATGCACGAATACGTTCGTAAAGTGGCTTGGGGATATGCGCCCCATGAGTCCTTATCCATCCCCGATTTGCTGGTGGAGAAATATCAAGGTATACGCCCGGCCGTGGGCTATCCTTCCCTGCCCGACCAATCAGTCAATTTTATACTGGACGAATTGCTCGATATGAAACAAATCGGCATTACATTGACTGAAAACGGAGCTATGCACCCGCATGCATCGGTCTGCGGAATGATGCTGGCTCATCCGGCATCCCATTATTTCGCCGTTGGCAAAATCGGCGAAGACCAGTTGGAAGATTATGCCCGACGGCGTGGAATGCCTGTCAACGAAATGCGAAAGTTCCTCGCAGCGAACCTCCGATAATTATTTTTGTTTTTATCTCAGGAGATGTGATTTTCCGGCTTTCATTGCGACTAACAGAACAAAAAGCGAATCGAGAATAAAGACAATGGAAAACTTAGAACAAGAGTTCTTATCCGTGATACGGGAGTACGAGCGTGTCATCTATAAGGTGTGTTATTTATACACTACTCCTAACGCTACTCTCAACGACCTGTATCAGGAAGTAGTACTCAACATCTGGAAAGCATTCCCCAAGTTTAGGAAAGAATGTAAAGTTTCGACATGGATTTATCGCATTTCGCTGAACACCTGTATCAGCTTCCTGCGAAAAGAGAAGAACATTCCTGAAATTGTGACTCTGACACAAGAAGCCGACCGCACGGAGGAAAACGACGAAACACAAGCCATGCTGAGGCAACTCTACCAGATGATAAACCGGCTGGGACAACTGGAGAAATCCATCATCCTGCTTTACCTGGAAGAAAAAAGTTACGAAGAGATAGCCGAGATTACCGGTCTGACAGTAACCAACGTTGCCACCAAACTCAGCCGCATTAAAGACAAACTAAAAAAAATGAACAAGGAGGAATAATATATGGAACTGGATGAACTGAAAAAATCATGGAATATACTGGATGCACAGTTGCAAAAGGAACCTATCGCTGATGAGGAACGGATAAAGGAATTGATTGCCGGATACAAAACGAATACCCGCCTGAGCATGGGACGTATCTTGAACTTTCAACGCTTCTCACTCATCATCGGCGTCGTTGTTATTCTGCTCGCCATCGCCGCTGCCATCATCTTTCTGCCCAATATAGTGGAGAACGAAAAGTGGGTCAGCAAACTTTATATCATCTGCGGATTTATGGCGGTAAGCATCATCGGTGGTTTTTGGTGGGACTGGAAAACCTATCAATGGAATAAAAAGACCGAAATAGACAAGATGTCCGTGGCAGAAGTGAGCCGCCGTATGGCTATCTTCCGTAGCTGGACGCGTAATGAAGTTTGGGCTGCGGCAATATGGGCTGTGCTATTCACCACACTGTTCTATTGGGTAATGGATTATTACCTGTTGCCTGTCATAGCACAAATCATCATGATAAGTGTCCTTACGATATTTGATATCCTGATTATTTATTTCATCTATAAAAAGATGATATACAAGCATCTCGACTCAATCAATAAAAACATAGAAGAGCTGAAAGATATATGTACAGAATAACTTTAATACTTCTTCTCGCCCTGCTCCTACCTGATGTATATATCTATCTGGTATACATCGTAAAGCGTACACGCAGTATTCTTTGGCGCAGCGCCTATTGGCTCCCTTCTGCCATCTTGGTACTTCTGTATCTCTATTTCATCTATATGACCGGGGACAATGCCCTCTCCCGTCATCCGCAAAGTATCGGAAGGCTGGCAATAGTCGTCATGCTGTTTGCAGTTCCTAAAATACTGTTCATGCTCTCTTCACTGCTCGGCATATTGTGCCGGGGCATCAGTCGTTGCTTGTCCTATCTGTTCTTCCGCACATCTTTCAGGGAACCGCGTTTTCCCTTTATTGTCCATCGCTTGCCGTTCACGGTTCTCGGGCTGACCTTGGGCATTATCAGTTTTGCCAATATCCTTTATGGAGCATTGGCAGGCATCACCCATTTTGAAATTAAAAATGTAGAATATCATTCGACCGACTTACCTAAAGGATTTGACGGGTATCGCATCCTCCAAGTGTCGGACATCCACATCGGTAGTTGGCAAGATAAAAAAGAAGCTATTCAACGATTAGTAGATATGGTCAATGAACAACAGCCCGATGTTATCGTCTTTACCGGCGACCTGGTGAATCAGCAAAGCCATGAGTTAGATGACTTCCTGAGTGTCCTCTCGGAATTCCATGCTCCCGACGGAGTCTATTCAATCTTGGGTAACCACGATTACGGAACCTATTTCCACTGGAAGAACCGGAAAGATGAGGAAGAAAACCTGAACTACCTGCTAGAACAGCAGGAAGCGATGGGATGGAAATTGCTGAACAATGAACATGCTATTTTATATCATAAAGGGGATAGTATCGCTCTTATCGGCGTAGAGAATGACGGAGAACCTCCCTTCTCACAACATGCCGACTTACCTCGTGCCATGCAAGGAACAGAGGGGCTGTTCAAGATATTGCTAAGCCACAACCCTACCCACTGGCGACGGGAAGTATTACCTGATTCGGATATCGACCTGACGCTCTCCGGGCACACCCATGCCATGCAGATGGAGATGTTCGGGCACTCACTGGCCTCGCTTAAATATCCTGAATGGTCGGGCATGTATTATGATGGGAAAAGAGCCTTATATGTCAACATCGGTATCGGTTATGTAGGACTGCCTTTCCGCTTTGGTGCCTGGCCGGAAATCACAATCATAAAATTAGTCAGTGATAATGGGTGACATACCATAAAAAACGTCTATCTTTGTAGCAACAAAATCCAACACCTATGAAGATACTCTATAATATTTATCAGGTTTGCTTTGCGCTGCCCATACTTTTAATATTGACAATTCTTACGGCACTGGTAACGATTATCGGTTCGTTGCTGGGTGGTGCACATATCTGGGGGTATTATCCAGGTAAAATCTGGTCACAACTCATCTGTTATCTGTTGCTCATCCCGGTAAAGGTGCGTGGACGTGAAAAACTCCATAAACATACTTCATACGTATTCGTCCCCAACCACCAGGGTTCATTCGATATTTTCCTGATTTATGGTTTTCTGGGAAGAAACTTCAAATGGATGATGAAGAAGAGCCTGAGAAAGCTGCCTTTTGTAGGAAAAGCCTGTGAGAGTGCGGGACATATCTTCGTAGACCGTTCGGGCCCCAAGAAAGTATTGGAGACTATCAAGCAAGCCAAGGCGTCTTTGAAAAATGGAATATCCCTAGTCGTATTCCCCGAAGGAGCGCGTTCATTCACCGGACACATGGGATATTTCAAAAAAGGAGCTTTCCAGTTGGCTGATGATTTGCAACTGCCGGTAGTACCGGTTACAATAGACGGTTCTTTTGAAATACTGCCGCGTACCGGCAAATGGATACACCGGCACCGCATGATACTGACCATCCACGACCCTATTCCACCCAAGGGACAAGGCGTAGAAAATATCAAGGCGACAATGGCTGAAGCATATACAGCTGTTGAAAGCGCCTTGCCGGAGAAGTTCAAGGGAATGGTTAAGAACGAAGACCAGGACCGTTAAGGCTCCAGCTTCATTCTTTCCGGATAATAAATGTTTTTGTTATTGCTGAGATGCTTCGGAAGCGTTTTGTTCCATACGCTTATGTTCCTCAATCAGGCGCATATTTTCCTTTGCTTTGGATAAGAATTCCTGCACAAGTTTATTTTGCTTGAATGCCTGGGGAGCAGTACGCATGATATCTTCTATCTGTGGAGTCATGATGGGATAGGGCAAAGTGCTGCATACCATCATAAAGACATTGGGACCAAGAACATTCTCATAATTATCGGTGATAAATCCTTTGACGTAGTCGCTCATTTCCTTTGCCAAAGCTTCGCCCTCTTTCATCAGTTCATCATGTACATCTTCCAGCCTGGCACCTTCCAACACCATGCGGGCTTCCTTCCTATCCAATTCTTCAATCTTCACCTCCAGCTCATTACGCTTGTCGATAAACTCATAGAGTTGGTTATTCAGCAACGTACCTTTAGCCGTCAGTTGCGTATTTGAAATGGAAACTTCAATCTTACCGTCTTCGAGCACCAAAGGCATGATACCTTCGTCACCCATATAAAGAGTTACCATCATTACGGAATCAACCTTCCCTTTCATCTTGAAAAGGCCATGAACGACTTCTGCCGAATCGATAGCTACCCATTGTCCGTCTTGGAGAGTTTTGAGGAATAACATTTTCCCGTCAAGGCTTGTTACTGAAGAACTACCCTCTATTTTGTACTTGCGACTACAAGAGGCGAATAACACGAGCAAAAGCAAAAGAGGCAAAATACGGTTTACACTCATTCTAATCATGCAGGAAACGATTTATGAATTACACGCAGCAAAGGTATTAATATTCCTTATAAACGGGATAGAAAGAAAGGAATTTTCATTTGGTTTACGTATTTTTGCACAATCGTAAATAATAAAAAACGGAAAAATATACATGTCGACTTATGCTCCTTTTGCTAAACCTCTTTATGTAATGCTCAAGCCCGTAGGGGCTGTATGCAATTTGGCATGCGATTATTGCTATTATCTGGAGAAGGCCAAGCTATATACCAACAATCCGAAACACGTGATGAGTGATGAACTGCTGGAAAAGTTCATCGAAGAATATATAAACTCACAAACCATGCCGCAGGTTCTGTTTACCTGGCATGGCGGAGAAACCCTGATGCGCCCGCTTTCTTTTTATAAACGGGCTATGGAACTGCAAAAGAAATATGCCAACGGCCGTACCATCGACAACTGTATACAAACTAACGGCACATTGCTGACCGATGAATGGTGTGAATTCTTCAAAGAAAACAATTGGCTGGTAGGGGTATCCATTGACGGCCCGCAGGAGTTCCACGATGAATATCGTAAAAACAAGCTGGGGAAACCTTCTTTCGTGAAAGTGATGCAGGGAATTAACCTGCTGAAGAAACACGGCGTTGAGTGGAACGGTATGGCGGTTGTCAATGATTATAATGCCGATTATCCGCTGGACTTCTATAACTTTTTCAAGGAATTGGGTTGCCACTATATCCAATTTGCCCCTATTGTAGAACGAATTACACCACATCAAGACGGACGCCACCTTGCTTCCTTAGCCGACAAAGAAGCTGCTACCCAGCTGGCAGACTTTTCCGTAAGCCCCGAACAATGGGGGAATTTCCTCTGCGCCCTATTCGACGAATGGATAAAAGAGGATGTCGGAAGTTATTATGTCCAACTGTTCGACTCCACTCTTGCCAACTGGATAGGCGAGCAACCGGGTGTCTGCTCCATGGCAAAGACTTGTGGTCATGCCGGTGTTATAGAATTCAATGGCGACGTATATGCCTGTGACCACTTTGTATTCCCAGAATACAAATTAGGAAATATCTATCAGAAAACTTTGGTAGAAATGATGTATAGTGAGCAGCAACAGAACTTCGGCTTGATGAAACAGAAATCGCTACCCACCCAATGCAAGGAGTGTGAGTGGTTGTTCGCCTGCAATGGCGAATGCCCGAAGAACCGTTTTGCCAAGACGGCAAGTGGAGAGCCGGGGTTGAATTATCTCTGCGCCGGATACCGGAAATTTTTTAAACATGTTGCCCCATACATGGATTTCATGAAACAGGAACTGATGAACCAACGTCCTCCCGCCAATGTGATGGAAGCCATCCGAAGAGGAGAATTCAAATAAAACAATTACTAACCATACAGTCAATTATTAAACAGAAA
>ULTJ01052184.1_pt1 | contig 23966 bp, 18 predicted proteins | sample 1957491 | NCBI WGS metagenome assembly ULTJ01 (sample SAMEA4835731, study PRJEB28245) | human gut metagenome | biome: gut microbiome; material: fecal sample | place: Denmark | collected 2008 | reverse complement strand
CCCTGCCGGTAGCGGTTGGTATGATTTCTATTCCGGCAAGTACATCGATGGCGGCCAGAGACTGACGGTAGACGCGCCCTACGAACGTATCCCGCTCTATGTGCGTGAGGGAGCTATTATCCCATACGGCCCGGAAATGCAATACAGCGATGAGAAACCGGCTTCGGAGATTACTCTGTATGTATATGGGGGCAAGGACGGCTCATTTACGTTGTATGAAGATGAAGGTGTGAATTATAACTATGAGAAAGGTGCATACGCTACCATACCGTTTGTTTATAATGATGCCGAAGGTACGCTGACTATCGGTGACCGTACGGGCGATTTCCCGGGTATGCTGAAAGAACGTTCGTTTAATATCGTGAAGGTGGATAAGAACCGGTCGCAGCCGTTTGACCTGAATGTGGAAGGCGTGGTGGTTAAGTACAATGGCGCGCAGCAGACAGTGAAACTATAACCCCTTCCTGAAGGTACTGTAGAACCCGTTTGAGGGGACTATGGATGTATCAAAAGACCTATTTGACTTATATCATGAACAAGCTTTTAATTATAAATCTTTCCTGTCTCCTCCTGCTCCTTGGAGGTGCATGCGTCTCTCCTGGACGAGTAACGGAGGATGCCCGGCGTATGGATTTTACCGCAGACTGGGCATTCCGTTTAGGAGATGATACGGCGGCTACCCATCCCGGATATGATGATATTGGCTGGCGGCATCTGAATTTGCCCCACGACTGGGCGATTGAAGGAGAGTTTTCTGAGGATAATCCTTCGGGGACAGGAGGGGGAGCATTGCCCGGCGGCATCGGATGGTATCGCAAAACATTCGTTGCCGATAAAGCGGATGCCGGTATGCGCCTGATGATAGATTTCGATGGCGTTTATATGAACTCTGAAGTATTTGTCAACGGACATTCATTGGGTATCCGTCCATACGGTTATGTCTCGTTCAGCTATGATATGACACCCTATATTCGCTGGGGAGAGAAGAATGTGATAGCTGTCCGTGTGGATAATGCCGAACAACCTAATTCCCGTTGGTATTCGGGATGTGGCATTTATCGGAATGTCTGGTTGACGAAGGTCAATCCGGTACACGTGGCGCAATGGGGAACATACGTCACGGCAGAAGATGTATCCAAAAACAGCGCCCGCCTGATGATACGCACAAAGTTGCAATATGATGGCGGGCCAATGCCGGATACGATGGCAATCAATTTGATATCCCGCCTGCTCGATGCCCGGGGAGAAGTGGTGGGAGAAATATCTTCCGAACTGAATATTGCCGCTACTTGCCCGAAGGAGGTGGAGCAAGAACTTGTGATGGGAAGACCGGAGTTGTGGAGTGTAGATAACCCTTATCTCTATCAAGTAATGACTCTTGTTGAAGATAAAAACAGCGGTGAGGTGCTTGACACTTATTATACACCTGTCGGCATCCGTACATTCCGTTTTGACGCGCAGAAAGGTTTTATCCTGAATGGTGAACGGATGAAAATAAACGGTGTCTGCATGCACCACGACCTTGGCTGCCTGGGGGCGGCGGTGAATGTACGAGCCATCGAGCGCCAGTTGGAGATACTGAAAGAGATGGGATGCAACGGTATCCGTTGTTCGCACAATCCGCCTGCACCGGAATTGCTCGACCTTTGTGACCGCATGGGTTTCATTGTGATGGATGAGACTTTCGACATGTGGCGTAAGAAAAAAACTTCGCATGACTATGCGCGTTATTTCAACGAATGGCATGAGCGTGACCTTGCCGACCTTGTGATGCGCGACCGTAATCATCCTTCCATCTTTATATGGAGCATCGGCAATGAAGTGTTGGAGCAATGGAGCGATGCCAAGGCCGATACGCTCAGTCTGGAGGAAGCCAACCTGGTACTGAACTTCGGCCATGATGCGAGTATGTTGGCAAAAGAGGGGGAAATGTCCGTCAATTCGCTGTTGACGAAAAAGCTTGTGGATAAGGTGAAGGAACTCGACACAACCCGCCCCGTCACGGCAGGTTGCAATGAGCCGAACCCTAATAATCATCTGTTCCGTTCGGGAGCATTGGATATTATCGGTTTCAATTATCATGATAATTGGTTTGCGGGTGTTCCTGAAAACTTTCCCGGTAAACCGTTCATTGTGACGGAAAGTGTGTCGGGATTGATGACAAGGGGGTATTACCGGATGCCGAGTGACTCGATGTTCGTCTGGCCCCGGCGTTGGGATGAACCTTTCTTCGATGCTTCTTTCTCTTGCTCTTCATACGATAACTGCCATGTGCCTTGGGGTAACCGACATGAAGGTACGTTGCGTTCTGTGGAGAATAATGACTTTATAAGCGGGCAATACGTCTGGACGGGTTTCGACTATATCGGAGAACCTACTCCTTACGGTTGGCCTGCACGTAGCTCTTATTTTGGAATTGTAGATTTAGCGGGATTTCCGAAAGACATCTATTATATGTATCAGTCGGAATGGCGTACTGATAAAACAGTTCTTCATCTCTTTCCGCATTGGAACTGGACACCGGGGCAGGAGGTCGATGTTTGGGCATATTATAATAACGCCGATGAAGTAGAACTCTTTGTGAATGGGCAGTCGCAAGGTGTACGCAGTAAGGGGAAAGATGATTTTCATGTGATGTGGCGTGTGACGTTTGGACCGGGTACGATAAAAGCCGTTTCCCGAAAGGATGGGAAGATGGTGGCTGAGAGAGAAATCAAAACAGCGGGAGAACCTGCACAAATTCGTCTGACTCCTGACCGGTACACTATTCAAGCCGATGGACGTGACCTTAGTTTTGTAACGGTGGAGATTGTTGATAAAGAAGGCAATCTTTGTCCGAATGCTGAAAATGATGTAACTTTCGCCGTCGAAGGCTCGGGCTTCATTGCAGGAGTGGATAATGGCAGTCCCATATCCATGGAGAAATTCAAGGACAATCATCGCAAGGCTTTTTATGGTAAGTGCTTGGTGGTGGTACAGAATAATGGTGAACCCGGTGGAATAAAACTGACCGCAACGGCTGAAGGGCTGGAAGGGGCAGTGACGGGGATGAAGGCGAAATGATGATTTTAATAAAGAATTAAAAATGAAGAATTACCTTGCGGCATGTTTGCATAGCGCAGCCAAATTCTTCATTATTAGTTCTTCATTCTTCATTTTACATAAAACTAATATTTTTAAATATGAATAAGAAAATCTTTGTAACCTTATTGTGGCTCTTTTCAATAGGGAACCTATCGGCGCAAACTCCTATCTATTTAGATGACACCCAACCTATCGAAGCACGGGTGAAGGATGCTCTCAGTCGTATGACATTGGAAGAGAAAGTAGCCCTTTGCCATGCGCAAAGTAAATTCAGCAGTGCCGGAGTACCTCGTTTGGGCATTCCGGAATTGTGGATGAGCGATGGCCCTCATGGAGTACGTGCGGAAATAAACTGGAATGATTGGGGGTATGCCAAATGGACTAATGACAGTATTACCGCTTTTCCTGCCCTGACTTGCCTTGCGGCCACCTGGAATCCTGAAATGGCAGCCAAATACGGAAAAGCTATCGGAGAAGAAGCGCGTTATCGTGAGAAAGACGTACTTTTAGGCCCGGGCGTCAATATCTATCGCACTCCATTGAACGGGCGTAACTTTGAATATATGGGCGAGGACCCCTATCTGGCGAGTGTAATGTGTGTGCCGTATATTCAGGAATTACAGAAGAACGGAGTGGCGGCCTGTGTAAAGCATTATGCTTTGAATAACCAGGAATTGTGGCGCGGACATATTGATGTGGATTTGAGTGACCGTGCTTTGCATGAAATCTATCTGCCTGCATTTAAAGCCGCTGTAGAGAAAGGCGGGGCATGGAGTATAATGGGAGCTTACAATAAATTCCGGGGACAACATGCCTGCCATAATGATTTTCTTCTGAACAAGATATTGAAAGAGGAATGGAATTTTGACGGTGCAGTCATCACCGACTGGGGTGGGGCGCATAATACTTTTGAGGCTGCCGTCAATGGACTGGATATAGAAATGGGCTCTTATACCAACGGGCTGACATCGGAAAGCACCTTTACATACGACGACTATTATCTGGCTCATCCTTATCTCAAGATGTTGAAGGAGGGATTGGTGAAGGAAGCTACCGTAAATGACAAGGCTTCCCGTATTCTTCGACTGATATTCCGTACGGCGATGAACCGTCAGAAACCATACGGCTCCGTGGCTACGGAAGAGCACTATGAGATAGCCCGCGAGATAGGCAACGAAGGAATTGTGCTGTTGAAGAATACTCCTGTTGTGAAGAAGGGTACTCCCCTTTTACCGATAGATGGTGCGAAGTATCAAAAGATTCTGGTGGTAGGTGATAATGCGGTTCGCCTGCTCAATCAGGGCGGCGGTTCTTCCGAACTGAAAGTGAAGGACATGGTATCTCCGTTGGAAGGCTTGCGGGATGTTTATGGAGATAAAGTACAATATGCCAAAGGTTACGCTGCCGGTCGTCCGATGTATGGTCGTGCGGATGAAATATCGCCGTCCGTAATGGATTCTTTGCGTGCTGAGGCTGTACGGATGGCGAAGGATGCGGATTTGGTGATATTGGTAGGCGGACTGAATAAAAACCATTTTCAAGATTGTGAAGGAGGTGACCGGCTGCAATATGGTTTGCCTTTCGGCCAAAATGAACTGATAGAGGCCCTGTCGGGCGTCAACAAAAATGTGGTATTGGTTCTTCTTAGCGGAAATGCGGTAGAAATGCCGTGGGTAAATAAAGTACCTGCCATCGTACAAGGTTGGTATCTGGGTTCGATGGGTGGCAAATCGCTGGCTGATGTATTGAGTGGTGCGGTAAATCCCAGCGGAAAACTCCCTTTCTCTTTCCCGGCTAAGTTGGCGGATTGTGGCGCACATGCTTTTGATACGCTGAGTTATCCGGGCGACAGTATCCGTGAAGAATATAAAGAAGATATTCTCGTAGGTTACCGTTGGCACGATACGAAGAAAATTCCCGCTTTGTTTCCTTTTGGACATGGATTGAGTTACACTACTTTTGCATACGGCAAACCGATAGCTTCGGCCAAGACAATGGACTCGGACGGGACATTGACCGTAACTGTTCCTGTAAAAAATACAGGAAGCGTTGCCGGAAAAGAAGTTGTCCAGCTTTATGTAGGTGATGAACAGTGTGATGTTCTGCGTCCTGTTAAAGAGCTGAAGCATTTCCGGAAAGTTTCTCTGGCTCCGGGTGAAGAAAAGGAAATAGTATTTACCATCACACCGGATGACTTGAAATACTACCGCCCTCTTGCCAATACATGGCAGGCAGATGCCGGAAAGTTTACCCTCTATATCGGCTCTTCTTCTGCCGACATCAGGTGCAAGCTGACTTTTGAAATGCGTCAAATAGTATATCCTCTTTAAAAAACGAATAGAGAAGTGTTTTCTTGCGTTTTTAGGATGATGTTTACTACATTTGCAACAATTAAATCGAAAACTCATGAAAACACTTCTTTTTTCTCTTTTACTTTTGATGCCTCTACGTTTTGTCGCAGCTGAATTACCTGTAGACAGTTGTAATCATCAACTCTATTACACTACTCCTGCAACGATTTGGGAAGAAACACTTCCTTTGGGTAACGGACGGTTGGGGATGATGCCCGATGGCGGTATCCGGCAGGAACATATCGTTTTGAACGAGATATCCCTGTGGAGTGGTATGGAAGCGGACTATGGTAATCCAGATGCGTCACACAGCTTACCGGCTATCCGGCAATTGCTTTTTGAAGGGAAAAATAAAGAAGCGCAGGAATTGATGTATAGCAGTTTCGTGCCTAAGAAGGAGGAAGCTGACGGCAGGTATGGAACTTACCAAGTGTTGGGTGATTTGAATATCGATTTTACCTATGATTCTCCATTCCCTAATATTCCATCCCCGGTTCTCAATCCTCCATCAGGTAATTATCGCCGTTGGCTGAATCTGCATGATGCGGTAGCATACACAACGTTTATGCGCGATGGGGTTAATTATCGTCGTGAGTACTTCGTGTCCCGTGACCATGATGTGATTTTGGTACATCTGACGGCTGACCGCAAGGGGGCTTTGAACTTCTCCGCCCAACTTAGTCGTAAAGAACGGGGTACGGTGACTGCCGATGGGAATACTCTTAGGATGAACGGTACTTTGGAAAGCGGTAAAGCCGGACAAGACGGTATGAAATATTCTGTTGCCATGCGGCTTATTTCTAAAGGCGGGAAACAGACTATCTCTTCAGGACAGGGAGTGACTTTGGCAAAAGGAAAAGAAGCTTGGCTGGTTATTTCCGCTACCACCTCATACGCCGCTGAAGGAACGGACTTTCCCGGAGAACGCTATGCCGAGGTTTGTGACAGTTTGTTGGAAGTAATGAAACCTTTGGTGGCTTCTGCCAAACAATCGCATATAGCTGCCCATCGTGCTCTGTATGACCGTGTATCTTTGACATTACCGGCTACGGAAAACGATACGCTTCCCACCAATGAACGCATTCTCCGTTTTGCAGAAAAAGACTCTCCGGCATTGGCCGCTCTTTATTACAATTATGGCCGGTATCTGCTCATCAGCAGTACCCGTCCCGGTAGTTTGCCGCCTAATCTTCAAGGACTTTGGGCAACCGGTATACAGACACCTTGGAATGGTGATTATCATACCAATATCAATATTCAGATGAACCATTGGCCGTTGGAGCAGGCAGGACTTTCTGAACTTTATCAGCCTCTGACAACACTTGTTGAGCGGCTTATCCCTTCGGGCAAGGAAACGGCACGTACTTTCTATGGGGATAAGGCGGCCGGATGGGTGCTGCACATGATGACTAATGTCTGGAACTATACTGCTCCGGGTGAACATCCTTCATGGGGAGCGACTAATACCGGTGGTGCATGGCTCTGTGCGCATCTCTGGGAACATTATCTTTATAGTGGGGATAAAGAATATTTGCGTCGTATCTATCCCATATTGAAAGGCGCTGCCGAGTTTTTCAGTTCAACTACCGTGGAAGAACCCCGGCATGGTTGGTTGGTAACGGCACCTACTTCTTCACCGGAAAATGCTTTCTATGTAGGTAATGATTCTGTGACAGCAATCAGTATTTGTATGGGGCCGACTATGGATATACAATTACTCACTGAACTCTATACGAATGTGATTGAGGCTGCACGCCTGCTGGATTGTGACGCTGAGTTTGCAACCCGTCTCCGGGCTGATTTGAAGAAGTTTCCTCCCATGCAAATCAGCCAAGGTGGATACTTGCAGGAATGGCTGGAGGATTATAGGGAACAAGATGTACACCATCGCCATGTTTCCCACCTTTACGGTTTGCATCCGGGAAATCTGATTTCTCCGGATAATACACCCGATTTGGCTGAGGCTTGCCGTGTGACTTTAAATCGTCGTGGTGATGAAGGTACAGGTTGGAGCCGTGCCTGGAAAATCAACTTCTGGGCTCGCTTGGGTGATGGAAACCGTGCTTGGAAATTGTTTAAAAGTTTATTGCACCCGGCTGTTGATGTAAACACGGGTCGTCATGGTAGCGGAACTTTTCCCAATCTTTTCTGTTCGCACCCACCTTTTCAGATTGACGGGAATTATGGAGGTGCCGCAGGTGTCGGAGAAATGTTACTGCAAAGCCATGAAGGTTTTATCAATCTGTTGCCCGCTTTGCCCGATAGCTGGAATACGGGCAGTTTCCGGGGAATGCGTGTGCGTGGTGGTGCTGCCGTAGACTTGGATTGGAAAGATGGAAGAGCTGTAAAAGCTGTTGTAACCGCCTTTGTTCCGGGAACATTTACTATTAAAATGCCTGTCGGTGTGGAGCGTGCGGAAGTGAAAAACGGAGATAAGACAGAAGTGTATGCGCAACAGAAGTTTAACCTTGAACTGCAAAAAGGCGGAAGGTGTGAAATCCTTTTCTTCTGAGAATTTGCCTTTCGTATCTAAATATTGTATTTTTGCATCGTAAGTTTAATGAATGTTTGATGCAATGATATGAGGAATAGACTTAACATCTTTTTTTTACTATTTTGTCTGTTGGTTACCAGTGGAAGCCATGCGCAGATAAATGAGCTACAGCGTTCCACTCCCGAGGCGGAAGGTGTTCCTTCGCGTGCGATAATTGATTTGTTCGATTCTCTGGTGGCATTACCTAAAACGGATATACACAGTGTGATGGTATTACGTCACGGTAAGGTAATTGCGGAAATTTATCCGGCTCCGTTTGCACCGGAATATCGCCATACGATGTATTCCTGTTCCAAAACTTTTGTAGGGGTAGCGGTAGGCCTTGCTATTGCTGATAATTGTCTTCGTCTGACCGACCGTGTGGCAACTTTCTTTCCCGAGTTACTTCCCGATACTGTCTCTGCGAATTTGGCGACTATGACTGTTCGCGATTTACTCACCATGACTTCGGGGATTACGCCGGATTGGAATATGCGTAATATCCATACTGACTGGATACGTACCTATCTCTCAAAGCCTGTAAAAACTCCGGGTAAGCATTTTGAATATGATTCGACATGTACTTATCTCCTTTCTGCCATTGTTCAGAAAGCAACGGGAATGACTGTACTTGATTATCTGAAATTGAAAATTTTCAATCCGATGCATATTACTGATGTCGCTTGGGAACAAAGTCCTGAAGGTTTCAACACAGGTGGTTGGGGGTTGTATATCCAAAGTGAATCTTTGGCAAAGTTCGGACTATTGTTACTAAATCATGGTGTGTGGGAAGGGAAACAACTTATCCCCGCTTCTTGGGTGGAACAAATGATGGCTCGTCAGATGGATACCGGTGGTGATGGTTATGGTTATCATTTATGGCTTTGCGAATATCCCGGTGCAGTGCGTGCCGATGGTGCTTTAGGGCAATATGTTTTGATTATTCCCGATAAGGATATGGTAGTCGTTATCACTGAGTGTACTTTGATAGACGGCCGCACCCAGCGTAGATTGGTTTGGAACCGCCTGTTGCCGGAAGTTGGTGATGAATCATTGGCTTCGGGTAAAGACTATAAACTATTGCGAAAAAAACAAACTACTTATCAGTTACCGGTAGTTCAGGGAAAAAACACTTCTTCCGATGTAAGGCAGTATACGGGTAAAACTATTGTGCTCGACCCGAATAAATACGGTTGGGAATCTCTCAATCTTCAATTTAAGCAGAAAGAAATAGTGATGACCATGAAAGAAACAAAGGGTTCTAAGTATGATCTTCTGTTTGGATATAAACAATGGGTGAAAACTGCAATTGATGCATATCCACCTTATTCCATTTCTGCAAAAGAGCATTTTAAAGGTATAGAAGGGCCGTTCTGGGTGGCAGGTAGTTATGCTTGGCTGTCTAAATCGACTCTACGTTTAAAAGCACATTATGTAAACTGGATCAGTGCGCTGGAATTTACATTCCGTTTTGAGGGAAACCAGATACTTCTGGATGTGAAGGAAAACTTTTCTTCAGGAGAAGGTGTGACTATTAAAGGTAGAATGGCTGAATAAATTATTTGTTGTTATGAATCGTGTAATTCTTGCTTTGAACCGTCCTTTTATTTGGATGTATCGTTTCCGTCATCGTTGTGGTTACGGAGTGCATTCTCCGTTTGCTTTCAACCTGATTACTCATGTAATCTATGAGAATACACCTTATTATAAATACAAGGACCTGGCGGCGGCGCAGAAGAAATTGGCGTTGGAAAAGGATAAGTATTGGAAGTATGAGTCAAAGAAAATAAAACAGCTCTTGTTCCGCCTAGTCAACTATACACAGCCGGATACGATTGTGGATGTGGGTACGCTGTCCGCTTCTGCCCTTTATCTGAAAGCAGGCAAGGAAGGAGCCGATTATACTTCCGCTTCCGAACTTTCGGAGTTGTTCTTGGAGACTGGTGTTCCTGTGGATTTTCTTTATCTGCACGATTATCGCCACCCGGAATTTATGGAAGAGGTATTCCGGATTTGTATAGACCGTACAAGAAACCGGTCTGTATTTGTAATTGAAGGCATTCATTATACCTCGCAGATGCGAGCTTTGTGGAAACGTATGCAGCAACAGGAACACACAGGCATTACTTTTGACTTATACGACCTTGGCATCATCTTTTTTGATAAAACTAAAATAAAACAAGACTATGTTGTAAACTTTTGAAGTTTGATTATAGGGATACAGTGATTTAAATAAAGATAATGAAGGAGCGTGCTCCTTCTTTTTTTTATTGTGTAAATGAGTGGAATAGAACGCCGTTACTTTGCAGGTAACGGAATATTTTTCGGTGCAAACATAAGCGTTTTCCCATAAATGAGCAAATAATATCGTTGTTATTTTACAAAAAAACAAAAAAGAATTTATTTGATTGCATCGTTTAATGTGAATTAGAACGCTTGATTCATAAAAACCTATTAAAATGAAAAAGATAATTTTACAACAAGCTATGACAATTGTCATTGGAGAACTCCGTGAAAACGGACAGTGGGGAACCAGCCATATTTATCAGTCGACTTTAAATGCTTTTTCTGCATTTAATGACTACCATGAACTGCCCATCAACAGTGTAACCGCTCCATTATTGAAGCGCTTTGAACAGTATCTACGGCAACGAAAATGTAGTTGGAATACGGTTTCTACCTATATGAAGACAATTCGTGCGGTCTACAATCGTGCCGTGGATAGGGGATGGGCAAAATATTCTCCTAGATTGTTTGAACATGTGTATACAGGTACACGTACAGACAGGAAAAAGGCATTGGATGTTTCAGATATCGGTGGGTTGGTACGTGATACGGAGAATAAATTGTTGAAGTCTGTATTAGATTCGGGCATGCAAAAAACCGAAGCTCTTTTTGTTCTTATGTTTATGATGCGAGGTTTACCATTTGTTGACCTGGCTTTTATGCATAAGCAAGATTTGCAAGGTAACGTCTTATCTTATCGGCGGCAGAAAACGGGGCGATATTTGAGGGTAACACTTTCCGATGAAGCCATGCAACTGGTTCGTTTGATGGCAAATAAGGATGAAAAGTCTCCTTATCTATTCCCCATATTGCATAGTGAGGAAGGAACAGAAGCCGCTTATCGTGAATATCAGACTGCACTGAGAAGTTTCAATCATCAATTGGCGATATTAGGGAAGAAATGGGGTATAAAGTCTATTAGCAGTTATTCTGCTCGCCATACATGGGCTACAATGGCTTATTACTGTGAGATACATCCCGGCATTATTTCAGAAGCGATGGGGCATTCGTCCATCACTGTTACCGAGACTTATTTAAAACCGTTTCACGACAAAAAGATAGACGAGGCAAACCAGTTAGTTATCTCTTTTGCAAAAAACAATGGAATTTTAGAAGAATAGTATCAAGGTAATCTCTTTAGCTTTAATAAAATAAGACTTTACTTGGTTCATTCCTTTGCTTTACGAATGTTCTCCAAAGAACTATTCTTTGGGGCAGAACTCCTTTTGTCTTTTCGCTAATCTTTTACTCTTTCATCCCTTTCTAATGCTGCTTTCGGGCTTTTTACTCTCTTTATACTGTCACTTTCTTACTATTTTTCTGCTAATTTCTCATTTTCCGCTTTTGGGAAATAAACGTCCTGCTCATCATTTGGATATACTATTATCCGTTACCTGCAAAGTAACAGAAAAGATGTGAATGAATATGCGTTGGAAAGAATAACGTTCTTCAAGGATAAAAAGTTGATTATAAACCTCTTGAACTGAGTTTTAATAATATATTATTAACGTAAATTTAAAAGCAATTATGAGAAAGAAAATTGTAAATGTGATGCTCTTGGGAACATTGGCATTCGCTACTACGACATCCTTCATTGGTTGTAAAGACTATGATGATGATATCAATCGTATAGATAGCGAAATCGGCAATATCAACAAGAGTATTGATGAGCTGACTTCCACTATTGGTAAGAGTGGGGTGAAGAGCGTGTCTTATGACAAAACTACCGGAAAATTGACTATCGTTGACGGTAACGATCAAACCCACGAATGCGTCATTTCACAGAATATGCCGGAATATACTGTTGCAGTAGAAAACGGTAAGGTTGTTCTGAAGAAAGACGGTACAATTGTTTCTTCAGCAGAACTTCCTGCAGGAGCTACTTATGAAGAATTTGATCCTGCAAAATTGACTGTAAATGCTAAAGGTGAAGTTCTGTATGATGGAGCAAAAACAGGTGTAACAGTTCCTCAAAGCAGCATTTCTATTATTGAAAAAGACGGCGTTGTTGTAGGTTACAAAGTGGTGGATAACGGTAAAGAATCTACTTTCTACATTGGTGATGCACTGCCTTTAAGCAGTTTGGTATTTATACCCGAAGCTTATCTGAAAGGTGTTGAAGCAATGAAAGCCACTACTTTGACTTACACAGAGTGGACTAAGAACGCTTATACACTCAGCGCTGACGGTGAAACCTGGAAGGCTCCTTCTTCTGCTGATGCCAGCTACATCAACCCGGATATGGTAGCTTATTATCATGTAAATCCGGTAGGCGTTACAATGAAGCAAATTACAAGCTTGGTATTGACTGCTTCCGATAAAGATTATGTTGATGCCAATACTCGTGCTTTTGCCGCCAATAACGTTGATTTGGAGAAATGTTCCATTGACGAAAATGGTATTTTGAGAGTAGTATTTAATGGTAACAGCGAAGAAATTCAGAAGATTGATGCTTCTCAGATTACTGTATTCAATTTGAAAGCAACTGTTGATGCCAACGGTACTTCTAAGGTGGTTGCTTCTGATTATGCAGCAATTTATAAATCGGTAATGAAAGACTTTGTTCTTGCTAAGATTGGCGAAGTAGATACTCATTTGTATGGTGCTGACGGTAACGATGCAGGTAAGGCTAAGGTTGCAATCGATGCAGACCCGATGCTGGAACTTGCTTATACGCAAAATACACCGGAAGAAGCTATCGACTTGGAAAAAGTTGTTGAAACTCATTATAAAGAATATGTTGACAAGGAAGATGCAACTGCCAGTGCAGAAAAGTCTATCGCAAACAACAAGCTGGCTGATTATGGCTTGAAACTGAAGTTCTCTTTGTCTGATTATTATCAAGGTGAAAATAACAAGACTAACCAAAGTTCATTTGCTAAACTGGAAGGTAGCAAGCTGTATGCTCACATTGAAGGCGTAACGGAAGATCCTATTGCCGCCGTAGGTCGTATGCCTTTGGTTCGCGTAGAATTGCAGGATGCCGCTACGGGTAAGGTTGTTAACGCTGGTTGGATTAAAGTGAAAATCACAAGAGGTGAAGTTGGTGCCGAATCTTATGTTCTGCCGACTGAAACATTTGATTTGCAATGTGACGATAAGGAATTCGTTTTGACTTATATGCAAATGAACGTCAATGTATATCAGAAACTTGGTTTGACTAAGAACGACTTCCACACTATCTATACATTGGATAAAGACGCTACCGGCAATGCTGTTCTGAAGACTGGTGACGACGGTGTTGTTTCAGAATTGGCCGATAATGACCCGAATGTAGAAACTAACTGTCTGAAGTGGACAATTACTGCTACCGATGCACAGAATGCTATCGATAACAATGATGGTAAGCTGACTGCTACTGCTACTTACAAGGCTCTGAATGATAATTCTCGCGGTGACGTGACTATCGTGTTTAGCGCTGTTGTTAAGGCGCCGTCTGCAAGCTTCGCTGCTGATAGTAAGAATCCTGAGTACTGGTATAATAACTTGAATAATGTAAGAATGAATACAGTAGTTCCTGGCGTAGATCCGAGTGACTGCTCATTCTCTGTAAACATTGACAATGTATTCAAGGGTAATGCACCTTCATTTAAACTGAATAACGGAAGCGCAGACTTCGCTTTGGATAAAGTAGGATATGCTTATATCTTCTCTCCGAAGAATGAAGGCGTTGAAGTTCTGGGTAACGATGGTAAGACTTATGTACTGCACGTAGCAAGCGAAACTCTGTTGCAAGCTAAGGTGAAGGGTACTGCGGCTAACGAAGATGTTGCTAAGATTGTTGGTACTAACGCTGAATACCAAGAAACTTCTGCTGCGAAAGCTATTTTGAATACATATGCTCACAATGAAACTCCGTTCAGTGCAATCGTTGATATGAAACTTGCCAATGAATGTGGTTTGTTATTACCGATGACTGATGGTCAGTTCAACGCTGACTTCCTGCGTCCGATTAATGTATTCGGTAAAGATGGTAATAGCTTCATCGACGGTACTGACGGTGGTTCTAAGATTAAGATGCTTGACCTCGTTTATCTGACTGACTGGAGAGATTATAAGTTCCTGGCTAACCAGACCAGCCCGAGCGGTGCAACTTATGATGGTAGCGGATATTATACTTACTATGGTGTTACAGCTATCGAAATTGATAATGAAGTTGGTATCACTACTAACATGGGTAATGGTACACTCGGAAAGACACTGTTGTCTACTGTAACTGATAAGATTACTATCGTACAGGCTAACAAGGATAAGGCTGACGATACGAATGTATTGACTTACAGTAATATCGGTAACAACGTTAAGTCATTCACTGTTAGAATACCTGTTAAGGTAACTTATAAGTGGGGTACCGTTAAGGCATCTGTAGATGTAACTGTTAAGGGTACTGAAGGTAACTAACAATAACAACTGGAAATCAGTAGAAAATAATCGTTCCGGGTATTTCCCCGGTTCGGTTATTGAGAATTTACTAATTGAGTTCTGATAGATTTTATGAATGGAGTTCCTTCTGCGCATAAGATTGAGCTTTAGAAATTCAGAACTTTTTGTTTGTTTGCTTTGAGAAAGAGCACTTTGTGAAAAGTGCTTCTTTCTCCCTTTTCAAACAGAAAGCGAGAATTCCGGAGCAAAATCCCTTTGAGTGGAATTACTTCATCTTAAAATTGATTTATAGATAGAATATTTACTGGTTGAGACATAATCCTTGATAACCAGTTATAGGCATCTGTCTGTGAAGATAGGTACATTTTCACAACCGTGGAAATAATAGTGTTGACGAAGGAGAGTGTGACTAGTACATGCTCTCCTTCTTATTTATAAAGTTATACATCATAAAAACAATTGATTATGGACATAAAAAAAAGTTTGCTTCTCGTAGCTTGCGGGTTCAGTGCAGTGACAGCTTTTGGACAAAGCGGGCTTCATTCTTTGGATAAGACAAAGGATGATGGTAAGATTGTTTTTAATCCACATTGGCAGATGCAGCTACAGATGGGGGCTGCGCATACTGTTGGTGAGGCCGATTTTACGGACCTGATATCACCTGCGGCCGCTCTCTCTGCCGGATATCAGTTTACTCCCTTGTGGGGACTGCGTGCCGGTGTAAGCGGATGGCAGGGTAGAGGCGCCTGGGTAGTGCCTTTCAACAAGTATAAATTCAACTATCTGCAAGGCAATGTAGATGCTACGCTTGATTTGAGTAATCTGTTCTGCGGATATAACTACAAGCGTTTCTTCAATGCTTATTTGTTTTTGGGTGTGGGTGTCAATGGAGCCTTCAACAATGATGAAGCCGTAGCTTTGAACGATGCGGGATATCACATGGAATATTTGTGGAGAGACAGTAAAGTTTGCGTGGCAGGCAGAGGAGGTCTTGGTGCAAACTTGCGTCTGGCAGACCGGTTATATTTCAACCTGGAAGTAAATGCCAATCTGCTTTCAGATAAGTTCAACTCAAAGAAAGCGGGTAATTCCGACTGGCAATTCAATGCTTTGGCAGGATTTACCATTAAATTTGGAAAGACTCACAAAAAGATAGCTCCTGTTCGTCGTGAAGAACCTGCTCCTCAACCTCTCGTAGAAACCAAACAGGTGGAAGAGCCTGTAGTATTGGTGGAAAACAAGGTAGAGCAGAAAAAGGCGGAAGCACAATCCATGAGACAAAATATTTTCTTTGCCATCAATTCGGCCGTTATCCGTTCGTCAGAAGAAAGTAAGATTGACGAATTAGTGTCTTTCTTGCAAAAGGATGATAAAGCGGCAGTCACTATTTGTGGATACGCAGATGCTGCAACAGGTACGGCGGCTGTCAATGAAAGACTTTCCAGAAAACGTGCGCAAATTGTAGCGGATACTTTGAAAGCTAAAGGGATTGCTTCTGATAGGATAAAAGTTGACTTTAAAGGAGATAAAGAGCAACCTTTCCCTGTTGTGGAAGAAAATCGCGTAACTATCTGTGTCGCTGAGTAAATAATATAACATTAGGAAGGCTGTCCATTGCGTTGTTTTAGGCTGCAATATGCAATAATGTATTGAAAAGATGTTTTCTTTAGTATAGGCAGTCTTCCTTGCTCAACTTTTTCCCCCTCTTTTTGTTCATTTAGAAAGAATAAGTTACATTTGTAGATAATGTCATAGTGAACAAAAGTTTTATGAAAAAAAGCCTTATATATACAAAGACCGGAGATAAAGGTACTACTTCCCTGGTGGGAGGTACGCGGGTAGCCAAAACCCATATCCGGCTGGAAGCCTACGGCACAGTGGATGAATTGAATTCCAACCTGGGGCTTCTCATCACATACTTGTCTGATGAGCGGGACAGGAATTTCGTGCAGCAAGTGCAGGATAAACTGTTTTCTGTAGGTTCACATCTTGCCACCGACCGCGAAAAGACCGAACTCTATCAAGTGAGTATCATCAGTCCCGAGCTGGTGGAAACCATGGAACATGAAATAGACCATTTGGATGGAATGTTGCCTCCGTTGTCCTCTTTTGTACTTCCCGGCGGAAGTCGTGGAGCGGCGGTTTGTCACATTTGCCGTACCGTCTGCCGTCGTGCCGAACGTCGGATTCTTGCTTTGGCAGAACAAGTGGAAATCTCCTCTGAATTATTGGCTTATATGAATCGTTTGTCTGATTATTTGTTCGTTCTTTCACGTAAAATTAACCAAGACGAGAAAAAAGGTGAAATATTTTGGAATAATAGTTGTAAGTGAGAGATTTTATTATACTTTTGCCGAAAAATAGAAGAAAAGGAATTAATATTCACAATTTTAATACTTAGAGACTATGTATTGGACATTGGAGTTAGCGTCTAAATTGGAAGATGCTCCTTGGCCGGCAACTAAGGACGAACTGATTGATTATGCCATGCGTTCAGGTGCTCCGCTTGAGGTGATAGAAAATCTGCAAGAGATGGAAGATGAAGGCGAGATTTATGAAAGCATTGAAGATATTTGGCCCGATTATCCAAGCAAAGAAGATTTCTTCTTCAACGAAGAAGAGTACTGATATGCTTTGAATGAAGCTTATTCCTCATTTCAGGAATAAGATGAAAAATAGAAGGAGGTAGTTAGAAGGCCCTTACTATGGCTGGACGACTACTTTTTTCCTTTTATATCCCCCCCTATAGTTATGATGGAAACACAAGTAGAAACGGCACACCGCTTGCCTCAATTAAAAGAACGGCATCTGCCCGATGATTGTCGGGTCGCAGTAAAAGAACTATTGAAAGATACATACGGTTACGAACAGTTCCGTAATCTGGAAATCTATGATGACTTGTTCAAGAGTAAGGAAACCTTTCGCATTTCGCAGGGACAGTTGATTGAAAGTGTGATTTGTGAAGCGGAAAAGGCGCAGAACGGTGATGCTGAAATAGATAATATATTGTTGACAGCTCCTACCGGTTCGGGAAAATCATTGCTTTTTCAACTCCCCGCCATCTATTTGGGAAATGAATATAACTTGCTGACTATCGTAGTCTCACCTCTGAAAGCCTTGATTGTAGACCAGGTGGAAAGTTTGCAGGACATAGGCTACAAGCGGGTCGCGTATGCCTCTTCCGATCTGTCGCCCGAACAAAAAGCCGATGTATACCGGCAAGTACACGATGGGGAAATTGACTTGTTCTATCTTTCGCCCGAGCTGTTGCTCTCATACGATATCAAGCATTTTGTGGGTGAACGCCGCATCGGACTGGTTGTGGTGGACGAAGCGCATACGGTAACTACGTGGGGTAAAGAATTCCGTGTAGATTATTGGTTCTTGGGACGCTATCTGAACCTCTTGAAACAGAGTCTCGGATATAATTTCCCTTTGTTTGCATTGACTGCTACGGCGGTATGGAATCCCAAGGGCGGCAATGATATGGTATTTGAAACCATCCGTTCATTACAGATGGAACCCTGTGTGCTTTATGCCGGTACGGTGAAACGCCGCAATATCGGTTTCGATATCCGTCAACTTACGATGGAAGAAGGCGAAACCTACGATAAAGCGAAACAACGGGTCATAGCGGCACGTGTGGAGGATTTTCTAGACGGACATAAAACATTGCTTTACTATCCTTTTGCCGGGGGCATCGATATGCGGTTGAAGACATGGGTTCGTTCCACCGACTGGCGTCTGGTGGCTTCTTACTATGGAAAGAAAGATAAGGAGCAGAAAGCGGCGATTGTCCAGGAGTTTAAAGAAGGTAGCAAACGGATGATTGTGGCAACAAAAGCCTTTGGTATGGGTGTGGATATCAGCGACATTGACCGGGTTTACCATGTGGCTCCCTCCAGCACTTTTGTAGATTACATCCAAGAGATAGGGCGAGCCGCCCGTGATGCCGATGTACAGGGCGTTTCGGCCACAGACTACCATGAGCGTGATTTCTACTACATGAAGCGTCTGCATCAGACCGGGAATATTGCGCAGGAGCAGCTGGAACTTATCCTGAAGAAACTCATGGAAGTACATAAGATGAAAGGCGACAAGCCGGAAATGTTGGTTTCCTTATCTGATTTCGAATTTGTCGTGAAACTGCCGCGTACGAAGAATAAGCTCGAATATGAGTCTGAATTGGGACAGCTTATCAAGACCGCTCTACTGTGGTTGGAAGAAGACCTTGCGCAGCGTTACGGGAAACATCTGTTGGAAGTAAGTCCCCAAAATCTGCTCACTGAAGGATACATCCAGGATAAGACAGGTGATATTTTTATCCGTGAGTTCTCTGATTACCTGACGAAAGTAGAAGGTGAAGAAGGAGTTTACAGAGCACGTCTGGAAAGGATTTGGGAAGATCGTTTCCCAGAATTGGGATATAAGGAATTCAAGCAGAAACTGAATAACGGAACTTTGTGGGAAGGTGCCCGTGCCGTGTCCGTAGGGAAGCACGAAGTGCTGTTGAAAGAAGATGCCGCAGTTATCCGTCAGCGTATGGATGCCCTCTTCAGTAGCCTGACTACAATGTTGAAAACCGCCTTGCTGAAAACCAAAGGTCGTTTTGATGAAGAAGAACTGCGTGCCGTTTTTGCCGAGCATGGCATGGACGTACCGTCTGCCAAACGCTTCATCGGTTCTCTATTGGAGAGCCGTACGGAAGAAGGGCGCAGTGTAAGTTACATCAGCAGTGTGAAGAAGAAAGACTCCAACGAACTTTCCTTTACCGTGACCAGGGGGTTCGATTTGCTTCTTTCACGCTATCAAAAGCTATTTACCCAGCGCATCGTAGGCGGTAAAGGCGACCGTCTGCTGTTCTATTGTACCCCGTTTTCCGACTTGAATATGCTGCTCAACCTGCTTTCCATGCTCGACTGTCTCTCGTTTAGCGTAGAAGGTGGCGGTACACCTTGCGTGCATATCAGCTTTTACAATCCGGAACTTTTGCACCAATTAGCCGCCTCCGGTGAGTATCGTAACCTCATCCTCGATACCAACGAGCAGATATTTGAAGAACAAATTGAACTATTTTCTTTCTTCTTCGGCACTGACCGCCTGACTAACGAACAACGTTGGGATTTAGTAGAGGATTACTTTACGGGGATGAATGTGGAGGAGTTGAAGAAGAAATATTGCTAGAGAGCGAAAGATTCTATAAATTGCTTGTTATTCTTATTTAGAGATAACTTAGCAAAAAAAGAAATAAAAACATCGGTATGGCAAAAATTAGAGTACAGAATACGGATATAACTGTTTTGAGTTATAATGAGCATGATTATATTTCTCTGACAGATATGGCTAATGCAAAAGAAAGTGAGAGTCGTGCAGCCGATATTATCAAAAATTGGATTCGCAACCGATATACGATAGAATTTCTAGGTACATGGGAGATGATTCATAATCCCAATTTTAAAGTGGTCGAATTTGACCACTTTAAAGCACAGGCAGGATTACCGAGTTTTGTGTTGAGTGCATCGGAGTGGGTTGAAAAAACGTCTTATTCCTACAGAGGTGACTTCAAAACAGGCAAGTATTATCTATGTAAATGAAGCTGATGTGTTGAATGTGGCAATGTTTGGCATGACCGCTAAGATGTGGCGGGAACAGAATCCCGAGTTAAAAGGAAATATCCGTGATTATGCCACTATTAACGAATTGATTTGCCTATCGAACATGGAAAATCTTAATGCTGTATTTATTGACCAGGGAATTCCGCAAAGCGAACGACTTGTAAAGCTCAATCAAATTGCCATTCAGCAGATGCGGGTATTAGCTGATGATGGGAGCAGAAAGTTGTTGAAATGACATGTGGAGTTATTTGTGTTATTAATTTTATTCATGTTCTAGTAAGAACTGCCGTAGAATGCGTGCATGATTACGCATCGGTTCTTTGGAAGCATACAGCAGTGTTACCGTCGGGGATTTCTTTATCCCCTCTATAAACTTGTGTACCGCTTCCGACTCCTCAAGCTCTTTCTTGTACATAGTTACGAAACCCTCCCAATGTTCTGTAGGGTCTTCGTGAAACCACTTCCGCAGTTCGGGGGAGGGAGTGATATCCTTTTCCCATGCATCATATTTCAGATACTCCTTCTTCAAGCCGCGAGGCCACAAACGGTCTACCAATACACGGTAACCGTCCGTTGCATCGGGAGCTTCATATACTCGTTTGATATTAATCTGTGTCATGGCCTTTCTTTTAATTCTTCTTCCAGAAGGATGGCACGTGGAAATACGATATTGTTTTCCAAATGAATATGTTGATGCAATGCAACTTCAAAATCCTTTAGCTCTTTGAGTACTAACCGGTAACTGTTGCAGGCATCCTCAGGAACTTTATATCCGTTAGTCAGTTTTTCGATATGCCGATAACGTTCGCCTTCGGTATCATGTTCCACCATCATTACATTGATAGGAACTTTGATGCTTTCCGCATGAAAAGGAGGAATTACCAGCTTCTCCAGTTTTGCCTTGACCATTTCATAAATATAAGGAAACAAAACCAATTCTTCTTTGTCCAGATGAGCATTCAGGGCGATAAGTGAGTCCCTGAAAATCTCCTGCACATTGTATAAGGATGGATGTTTCTCGCCATGCACATGGCACACTTTATCCAGTAGTATCTCTATTTCCGGACCTTGCTTGCGGATATTGCGATGATGGATCTTGAGAATATAATCTACTAATAAATCCAATGGCCAGCTCTTGAAATCAATATTTTCCGAACTTGGTGGTGTAAGAGTCTCCAAATCCTTGATTACCTGCTCTACATCAGCTTGGGCATTCTTGCTTGCTTCGGGTAATAAGACTGAACCGTGACAACAGAAGTCAATACCATATTTATCAAATACTTCGGCATTGTTGAAATTATCGGCTACAATTTCACCGACCGTCATGTGCTTATAATCCTTCATATATACTCCTTTTTTAGTTTTTTTATTTCCCGCTGAACAGCGGAACATTATGTTTCATCTACAATTCAGGAGTATAGAATGTTTGAAAGATTAGTATTATTTGAGTTAACTTATCCTGCCTTACTTTTCTATTTTCTGGAAAGCCAACCTCTCATCCCCGTTTGCAAGGAAGATGATACCGCAATATTGAAAGCCATGCTTCTTCAATATATATTGCAGTATACGGTTGTCCCGGTGCGTGTCGGCACGCAGATTAGGAATTTGTTCATAGCACCATTGCAGGCAAGCGGCAGCCACTCCTTTGCTGTCCTCCGTGCTGGCCAGACGATGAATGACGCCGTATGGCTGCGTATCCTCCACCCACGCTCCATCATAAATCCGTGCGTATGTAGGGTCGTTTCCCCTGATAAAAGCAAAAGTCCCCACAATTCTTCCTTCCTCATCAACACATACGTAGCTGTTTCCCTCCTGGATATCTTTCGTGATTAATTCCACAGAAGGATAATTCCCCGTCCACTGCTTCATGTTTCCGTCTTTCCGCATGATGCGTTTGGCCTGTCCGAAGATTTCCATAAGGATACTTATTTCCGTGAGTTGCGTCTTTCTGATTGCTATCATGGCTGTGTCTTTAATCGGAATATCCGTTAGTCTATTCGTTATTACCGTAATACCCTTTACCGGGTATGTATATTGGCTGCGTCAATCCGCCTTGATTTTCCAGTTTCCCTTCACTGCGCAATCGGCGCAGGTGGCGCATGGCGGTACTTTTCGGCATTCTGCACAAATCTTGAAAGTCTGTTCTTCTCAAGAACTGATGGGTTTTGAAGTAGTTCGTCAGCCGGCGGTCAATTTCTTCATTCGACAGGCGTTTGAACTCTAGACTTCCTTTCAGGCATTTCACTTTTAAAACACCGAACTCACTTTTCAATGTCCGGTCTGCACGAAACTTGATGGCTTTCAACTTTACTTTCGTCAGTTTTCGTTTGGTAGAAGCGGTTACCCGTTCGGTAGAGGTCAGGCAAGGATAAAAGTAGCCGATGCCGTCCAGATGTACCTGCCTGCCTTCGGCAAGTTCTTCGCCCATGATGTGTGAAAGGGCATCGAGGACTGCGGAGACATCGGTTTCTGTCAGCGAGCAACGTTCCTGAATGCGGCGTCGCAGCACATCGGTACCTACCGAGCCGTTCAGCTTGATACGCGGATGCAGTTTCTTTTCTTCTTCTTCTTTGTCAGCAGGTTTAGGGTCCTCGTACCAGTCAAATAGTATCGCCATTGTTCTTGTTTTTTGATAACGTGTATCGTTCATGTCAAGCTCTGATGCGGAATGTATCAGACCCTGTGCATTCTTTTGTTTATCCCTTAGGTTTCTTCTGTTCAGCCCTGAGTTTCGTTCTTGTTTCACGGTTGTGGACAGTTCTGTTCACTATGGTGAACAGAACTGTCTACTAAAGTGAATATATCTGTTCACTATAGTGAAGCGCTCAGGAATACAGAGCAAAATTACAATAACCTTAAAGGATAAACAAATAAATCCCTGTCATTTATTCCATTATCCTCACCCTATTGACCTTTTCCAACCAGAAACGGCTACGGTTCCAGTGCAGCGGCTTGTATTCGTCGTTATGCTTGATGGTGTTGTTACGGAATATCAGACCGTCTACCGACTTGGCATACAGGATGGGGGCATCGAATGTATCGAATTCATTCTCTTCGATGATGATACTGCCTTCCTTGCCACCGTGGAAAAAAAGTTTCTGCCCCTCCAGGTTCGGTATCTCGGGATAGATGGAAATGACGGCATTGGTGAACTGGAACTGGTTGGTAAGAGCGTTGATGAAACGGTTCTTGCGGATGAGAACGTTGCGGCAAGCACCGGTTTCGTACCAGCCGTTACAGTCGCCGCATAATAAGATGGCGGCGCCTGAGGTATGGTCGAAGAGGTTGTTCTCTACCACTACTTTCTGCGGGGTGCTGAAGAGGGTGCCACGGGCGCGGTTGTTGCGGATGGTGTTTCCGCTGAATTCCACTTCGGGGGTCCAGGTGAGGTTTTCAATGCCGAAACCTTCCTGTTCGCTGACTGCCGGAGCGATGGTGTCGCGGAAGGTTATCTTGAATTCGCGGGCACCTGCCACTTCTTCCCGGTCGAAGGGAACGATGGCGGTGATGCGGTTGGGTTGTCCGGTTATCTCCATGGTATTGGAGCGCACAAACTGAACGCTGTCTCCTGCTTCGCCCCACTTGAAACCCCATGCCTGACCGTGCATGTAGCGACCTACGAGGGTATGGTCGTCCATTCGTTTCACTACTTTCAGATAAGTGCCGTGCACGTTGATGGCATCGTCCATCATCCCTTCATACAGACCGTTGCGG
>ULTJ01066379.1_pt1 | contig 24058 bp, 16 predicted proteins | sample 1957491 | NCBI WGS metagenome assembly ULTJ01 (sample SAMEA4835731, study PRJEB28245) | human gut metagenome | biome: gut microbiome; material: fecal sample | place: Denmark | collected 2008 | reverse complement strand
CCGCCGTACAGAATCCTTGCGTGAAACGAATACCTTCATTTGCTATACGGTCCATACCCGGTGTAGAGATGCGATGGGCACCGTAACAACTCAAGTCGCCATATCCCAAATCGTCTGCCACAATCAAAATGATATTCGGCTGGGCCTGCTTATCAACTGTTTTTTTTGCTGGCTGCAACTGTCCGGCCAGCATAGTAGCAGGTAATGAAGAGAGGCCCGCTAATGCACAAAATGCATAATCTAAATTTCTCATATTCAATTTATTTAAAGTTAGACATAAGATTGCCTTTTAATTATTATTTGAATGTTACTTGTGTTTTAGTACCATCGGCAGCAATGGCAAAAACCTTAAATCCCTGAGGCAATGTAGTGTTTACAGTGAACGAAGATTCCGGTGATACAAATATCAGTTTACCGCCATTATCATAAACTTCGAATGCTACCACATTTTTCCAACCTGCCATTGTCACCTTGGAACCGGAATAAGTGGCTGTCCCCGCAACGACCGATGCATTTGCTTTATACATTTCCAAATTATTGTCCGTGATATACTCCAACTTATGCTGCGGAGCCGTATATCCCAATTGTGAAATTCGTCCTATCAAAGCATCTACCTGAGATTGAGTAACTTCTACTTTTCCTTTGTTATAGGTATCACTACCTTCAAACAGACCTTTTTTCAGGAATCCCCATTTGATAAAGAAATCCGTCAGGTTCAATCCTGATATTTTGCTACAAATATACGCAAATTCTATCTGCCGCTCACCATCCGTCGCTAAATCAGAATTCGCACGTATATATTCGTATACATCCTTATAGAAATCGGATTTTCCTAATACATAGTCCATATATAGCTCTAATTGCCAGAAAGGTACTAATTTATCAAATACATCCTCCAACTTTGCATGGAAAATATCACTATTACAAAGAGCAAGAGTCATTGCATGCTCATAGTAGTTATTAAAGCTACCTTTTGAAGCAGCAGGAGCTGTAGTCGCCAATCGTGAAGCAATGTTATAAAGTTTCTGAACATGCATCGCGCAAATGTTATTCGTTACTTCTACTGTTCCAAACCATCTTAACCCCGGACGAGTCTGGTTGCTATGCCCCACCTCATGGGCTGGTCCCCAGTTATTAGTCTTCATCTCGTCCACACTGCACAGCCTGCTCATCGTAGAGAGATGGTAAGCTGTATGGTATCCGGCAGAATACATATAATCGCCTTCACCATACATCACATTAAAATACATACGGTTCTTAAACATACGATTATCCGTTTCCGTACCGGCACCGCCATCATTATTATATTTCCTCAACCCCAGGAATAGCTGTTCTTGATATACGATATCATCGAAAAGCTCAATCAAATCTTTTCCATTGGAAGTACTTTTCAGATTAGCTACAGGAAAAGTGAGATGGGCGTATTTTCCTACTACATCGAAATACTTATCCACAGCTCCATTGAGCAATGTATTCCATTGTTCACGAGTATGCTTAACTACATCAAAATAGCCATTGACGCTACCGGAAGCGAAATGTATCTTTATCTCCGGATAGTCTTCCGGATTATCATTGACATGATACATCACGTATATCAAGCCTTTCTTCTCAGGTACAATTTTGTTTATACCTGTTTTCAAAGCATAAGAAACACTGGTGTTAAATCCGTCTTTATTAGTGTCCATATCCTGTATGCGCAAGTTTATATTCTGCCCATGGGTATCGCCAACCAACACAATCAATGTCTCGTCTTTCTTAGCAAAAATTCCAGTGGGGTTATCCAGCAAACTATATGTACTAGTCTTATTAATAGCTGCCTGCACATCCGGGTGCTGGTACGCTTTAAAAGTTGCAATACGAAAATCAGCCGGATATTTACCTTTCAACATGTAGTAGGCTATGTTTTTAAACAAAGGATATTCACATGCTTCAATTTCCGCTTCTCCAATACCATCTTTCAAATCGGAACAAGTGGCATCGGTAAACAAAGTCAAGGGATCAAATCCTTGCGGGTTCTTGGCAAAAAACTTCATCTCAGCACAAGAAGCATGCCCCCCTACTCCGGTTTTTACAATCAAGCGGACTGCTTTGGGCTTCTGTATTGTATTATTGAATGAGAAAGAAGTCGTTGCACCTTTAGAACCGAAATCAAAATTCTTGTTACCCGTGACACTCACAAAAGCAGGATGTTCTTCAGTAGACACCAGTACTTCCACTTCACCGAAATTTCCATTCGTCCCACTGGTACGCGGATAATAAGTGAAGTAATCAAGAGATTCCGTATTATCTTCAAAATACCAAGTCAATGTTACGGGATAATGACTTGTAACGCCTGTGGCAAAAGGATAATTAGAGTGATAGATGGTAGTCATATCTCCATCAAAAGATTTTTCAATGTTTTCCCCGGCATGAAAAGTGGATGCTTCACCTCTCGTCACCTTCAGTTGGACATCATCTGTTATGCCTTCCACATCACCGGAAGTATAATTATCCAATCCGTTCTGCACCACGGTAATCTCTGCCGAGATATTCGATTTTTTATCTTTTATCACTACTTTATCAGTACGTGAACTGCTTGCATCATTGGCATTTACCGAAAATTTATAGGAAACTTCAATCGTAGTGGCACGCGTAGCGGGTATTTTCTTTATCCAATCCGGATATGTGATATCCAAATCATTTTCCGTTAAATTGGTAGTTACAACAAAATCAAGCTGACCACCAGCCGCATTTACCGTGAAAGAAGTGGGTGATACCAATATATTGGCATCGGTACCTAGCTGACGAACCAATATTTTCTCACTCAGTTTACCATTATTTATAGTAACATTGGTACTACGAACTGTCTTTTCCGGATTATCCGTCACGCTTATCTTCACTCCTGTACCTGAATTGACAGATTGGGCATCACACCATTGAGCCCCATCCGCATCTACTGAAACCGTCCAGTCCACAGGAAGAGATTTTATGTCAATAACAACAGAATTTGCTTCTTTATAAAAATCTGTATTTTTCGAACTCAACTCCAATACAGGAATTGCATCATCATCATCTTTACAAGACGATAATGATAATAAGAATAAGGATATAAATAAATATATAAAACTATATTTCATGCTCTTTTAGTATTAAAAAGGGCTGCTCAAAAGGAATCTAATTCATCATTACATTACCTGTTTGTCAGCCCTCTGAACGTTTTAATCAAGGTTAGAAGAGAATGCGGTTATTTTCCATACAATTCGAACTCAGAAAGAGCCCACGTTTTAACACCATTAGGATTAGTAGATTTACGAACTTCAAAACGAACATAAGTATAAGAATTACCCAAATCCATGACCGGACAATTTTCATAATAAGTCGTAGTGGTAGTCGGAAGACCATCTGCTGAAGTAAACTTCTTAATTTCAGTCCAACTTGCCCCATCGTTACTAACATAAATAATGAACTCTGACGGATGCTGATTGGTATTCCTGGTTGCATATCTTATTTTCAACTTGGAAATAGCAGCATTCAAATGAATATCCAGCTGATGCGGGAAAGGTTTAGCCGCACCTCCATAGAGAACCTGTGCCTGAGTTGATAAATCACCGTCAAGCCATGAATCAAAAGTACCATCTTGCAAGGAAGTGCCAGTCAATGTGAACATTGCGGCTGTCAGGGTTATTTTCGGTATTGAATTCTTCAATCCAATTATAATTGTATTACCACCTATGAAAGAATATTTCGATGTGATTTCCAACGGAAGCGCAAAATCTCCTTCTAAGTTAGTAATATCGACCTTTACTGTCAAATTGGCTGTTGTATTACCTTTTACAATGGTAAGTGTACCTATAGTATAACCGGTAGTCATCAGTTTATAATCAACATCATTCTCTGAATTATAATCATCCAATAACGATTCTTTTACGGTTACTGCACATGTTATATCTTCCGTTAACGGTGTACTTAAAGTTACCGGAAGTTCATAAGTATACTCTGTTACCCCCTGAGTGATTACGAATGGTAATTTAAAACCGGTTTCTGCAAGCGATAACTCCGGTTGATATACCGTAGGTTTCACTATAACATATTTATTTTTAGCACTAATAGGCGAAGTACCTTCGGCAAGCTCCATCATCAGTACATAAGTAGAACCATCTTCTTCCAATCCAGCAAATTTATCAGGATAGAAAGTAACTGTTTTAACTTGATATAAATCTTTCTCTCCAAAAGAAACAGACATATCAGCGGGTAATTCATAACACTCGGCAGGCAGTTGCTTGAAATTAGTCAGATTTTCATCATTATAAGCCTTCACGTCAAATTCACTCAACACTTTCAATACAGCTGAAGCAGCCATATTCAAATTGTATCCTCCCTTGTCAATAGTGATATTATAAGTGGCGGGGGTACCGGTATTATAAAAGGTGACATTTTGCTCATTGCTATTCAGAATACATAGGAAAGAGGTATACTCATCCAAGAAATCCTCTTTTCCGTCGCTCAGACAGGAACCCATAGTCAGCAACAAGCTACCCAAAAGCGAAAGTATATATATTTTTGTCTTCATATCAATTTTATTCTAATTAGATTTATAATACTATAACTCATTTCCAACCATAGTTCTGTGTCAGCAATGTATTACGCTCTATTTGTCTCTGTGCAAACGGATATAAATAGTGATTAGCCCTGAACACACGATGCTGAACTACAGTTCTTTGCCAAAATGAGGCTGGAGTATCTGTTTCTGAAGCAGCTTTTGCCTCTATATTCATACCATAGATAGGACCATTATCAGTATCGGTAGCAATCATCCACGTACGTGTATCATAATAACGATGGTTTTCAAAAGCAAGCTCTATTCTGCGTTCTTTACGACAATATTCTATCAAATCAGCAATAGTAGCGCCGGGATAAACATCTGTTATAGACTCCATACCCGAACGGTCACGTAAATCGTCCCAATACTTCATAGCTTGTGCATGATACTGAGTATCCCCTGTTCTTTTTTCCCATTCCAGAGCTGCCTCAATATAATTTAGGTAAATTTCTCCCAAACGGAAAGTAGGAAATACCATATATGAAGTAGGATTATTTGCAAAATTCACCGTGTGTTTTGCAAAACGATTAATCAAATAACCTCCTCTTGAGTGGTCGTGAGAGGAATTTGAATTACCTCCACTTGCCATGCTACATAATGCATAGTGAGTTGCACCCGGACCATATTTCCAATTACTGTCACTCCAATATACAGCTATATAAAAACGCGGTTCACGTTTTACAAACATATTACGGCAATCACGAGTAATCTTGTCATTTTCCGCTGTCGGATTTTGAGCAAGATGAACCAGGAAAGGATTTGCAAATTTAGTTACACCGAACTCATCTTCCGGATAATTCGAATCCGGATCAATAACAGGACTTCCGTCAGCTTCATATCCGATAATCGGATATTTACCATTGTCCATTGCATAAGCATCCACTTGTTGCTGTGAAGGGCCTATCGCACCATAAGCCAATGCGTTACCTCCAGCTATTTTCTTCACACCTACCGGAGTGGTTCTTCTGGCAATAATGCCTCTATTGGCATATCCGGTAGACCAAATAAGTTCGCTATTCCAATCAACTTCAGTAATACCAAGATAATTGGCATACGGATCATTAGAAGCATCTCTATATAGAGTATATTTCCCTAAATCAATTACAGCTTGAGCAGCCAGCACAGCCTCTTTCCATTTTTCGTTACTATAAGTTTGTGGAAAAAGATCTACTCCCGAAAGATCAGGAAATTCTGTTGTCACAGGATTTTTTACAGTAGCATACAAAGTGTTTCCGTTAAATAAATCACGAGCGGAGTATAATTTTAACCTTGAAATTACAGCCAAAGCAGCACCGGCAGTAGGCAAGCCTTTTTCGTCATCTGAATTCCAACTTTGTTTCCCTTGTGACTCAAAGTATTCAGCGCATTTGGTCATTTCAGTAGTTACATAATCTACACACTGCTCCCAAGTATTACGTGGACGATATAATGATTCAGTAGTGGCATCAGCATTGATGATTTCATCTCCTACCAAGAACACCGGACCGTAATTACGCATCATCAGAAAATAATAATAAGCCCGTGCCCAACGTACACACCAATACCAATCATCTTTATCTTCCTGTGTCACGGTAGGATCATTACATGTATAAACATTCTGCATGAAAATATTACATTCACGTATTCCGTTATACATACTTAAATCACCTACAGTATTACCTGGTACATTAACCGCATTCCAAGAACCCGTATTAATCAATTCACCACTTACTGTAGATGCATTGATAAGTTCATCTGTAGCCGCGCTCGTAGGAGCATTTACATAACCGGTTAAATCATTAGGCAGAAAACTCATAGCGCCTTGAAAATATCCGCGCACATAGTCTCTCTTTTGCCAAATTTGTTCAAAGGTCATGTCTTCCGTTTCCTGCTTATCCAGAAAACTTTCGCACGAAGTTAATAAAGGAATTACTCCGCAAAATAACAATATATATTTTAGTATTGATCGTTTCATATTGATTCCATATTATTAATTAAAAATTAGCGTTTATACCGACAGTCACAGTCATATTATTCGGATATTTTGCTCCATTGGTAGTATCCAGCAATTCAGGATCCCACAGTTTAAACTTACTGAATGTAAGCAGGTTTGTTCCTGCAACATAGATACGGAAGGACTTAATAAAAGTACGGTTTAACAGAGTTTTCGGCAATGTATAACCTATTTCCGCATTTTTTAGACGAAGAAAATCACGATCACGTAACCACAATGTGGATGACTGCGCGTTATTAACCTGACCGGCATCCGAACCATAGGCTACCCGTGGGTATTTTGCCAAGGCATTTTGTTCGGCTGTATTCGTCGTCTTCCATGAATAATCATAAATATCCTCATAAAAAGCAGCACGATCCATATTATTACTGGTGAAGGGGTGCAAAGGATTACCATTCAAATAGATAGAGGAATGTGCTATACCTTGAAAGAATACACTGGCATCGAAATCTTTCCATTTAGCCGTCAACCCAAATCCATAAGTAATTTCAGGAAGATCAGTATAACCGATAGCTATTTGGTCGTAAGAGTTAATAACACCGTCACCGTTTACATCCTGATACTTGATATCACCAACCCTGTATTCTCCAAAACTCTGCGCCGGGCTATTATCTATCTCTTCCTGGCTTTCAAAAAAGCCCAATGCAACATAACCCATACGTTGTGATACACCTCCACGTCCAAAAGGTTTGCCAATTACATTTTGGTATTTATATTCATGATCCGGTTGGTCATTATTCAGCATCTGATTACGTGAAAAAGTAAAATTACCCCGTCCTGTTAACAAAACCTTGCCAACCTGCTGTTGATATTCAAGAGTACCATCAATACCTGATACTTTTGCCTTACCCACATTTACATACGGAAGTGTAGAGAAACCGGCAATTGCAGGCAAGCCATCACGCTGAAGGAAAATACCGTCACGTTGTTCATAGAAGTAATCTGCCTGGATTTTCAATTTATTGAATAGACGCGCTTCAATACCCACATTCACTTTAGTAGCTTCTTCCCAAGACACATTATTATTCGCAATTTCACCTACGCGATAAGCGGTTGGTTTCATATTTCCCGTTGCCCCATAAGCCCATACATTATCGGCATTTACTACATTTATTGTCGGTTCATAAGCCCATCTTCTGGATGTCCCGATATCATCATTACCTACTTTACCATAAGATGCTTTGAATTTCAAATCATTTACAACTTTCGTCAATGGTTCAAACCATTTTTCATTGGATACCATCCAACCTAATGCATAGGCCGGGAAAAATCCGAAACGATGCCCACGGGCAAAATTCTCAGAACCGGTATATCCCATATTGAATTCAGCAAAATAGGTATCTTTATAAGCATACGTTAACCGTCCTGCAAGTCCTTGACTCTTATAAGGCAACGATGCCTTTTGATTACCGGCTGTCAGTAATTTATAAATCTTGTGATTATACAAAAACAAAGCACCTACACGATGTTTTTCTGCAAATAAACGAGTATAGTTTAGAGACCCCTCCATGTAAGTAGTCATCTTGGATACTGTTACCGGAGAAGCATACGACAAGTTATTGGAACCCGGATAGATTGTGTTGTAGTTCAAAGTTCCGTCATCATTTCTACCTGTTGCATGAAATTGTGGTGCAGTCTTGGAACGAACCTGAAGAGTATTATTGGATGCATCCCATGAAAACTTGATATTAGCCGTCAGCCCCGGAGTAATCATATCCAATTTTTGAGTAACGCCCACTAATGATTGCGCAGAGTTCCAGTTTTGTTCGCGGTAGCCGGAGTGTACCAATAAGTTCCACGGGTTATTACCAGTAGCATCAGAAGGTGCAGAAAGTGTTCCGTCCGAATATTGTACAGGATAAGCATTCGGAGAAGCGTTGAATGCAGATGTCCAAATATCATTTATTGCTGTTCCCGGCCCCCATGAACTTTCATAAATATTAGCCAAGTTCACATTGAATGTAGTAGTCGGAGTGACTGCAAAATCCATATTGGCACGGAAATTAAATTTTGTATAATGGATAGAAGAATTATAATCGTAAACATTACCGGCATTTCTAAAGATAGAACCTTCATTATAGAAACCACCTGATATATAGTATTTACAGATATCACCACCACCTGAAAGGTTCAAAGTGACACGTTCACTTGATGCCAAATTCTTATACATCTGATCCAACCAATTCACGTTCGGATAAAGATCCGGATCAGAACCGTCTCTATATCTCTGAATATCTTCTTGAGAGTATCCCCCATCACCATTACCAATCAACCCTTTGGCTTCATTATACATTTCAGCCCATTGCATGGAATTTACCATTTCAGGCATACGGGTGGGAGTCTTGAAGCCCATCTCTGCACGTACATTAATACGAGGCTTACCTTCACTACCTTTCTTAGTTGTAATCAGAATAACACCATTAGCACCACGTACACCATAAACAGCAGATGCGGAAGCGTCTTTCAAGATGGAGAAAGTAGCAATATCATCTACGTCAACCAAGTCCAGTTCACGCTCGATACCATCTACCAAAACCAAAGGAGTGGAATTTCCTTTGAAAGAAGCAATACCACGAATATAGAAGTCCGAAGCACTGTTCTTACCCGGTTCACCAGATGCCTGCATAGAAACGACACCTGCCAATTGCCCAGCCAGCACATTGGATATGTTAGAACCCGGAATATTCAGTCCGCTTACATCCATTGAAGAAATAGCGCCTACGACGCTCTCTTTCTTCTGGTGTCCGTAACCTACTACCACTACTTCTTCCAATGCTTTTGTATCCGAATACAGAGTAACATCAATAACCTTTTTATCACCAATAGCCACTTCCTCCTTCTTCATACCGATAAATGAAAATTCAATCACACCACCGATTCCCTCAACAGTAAGAGTATACTTTCCATTTAAATCGGTAATCGCACCGGAAGAGCTGTTTTTCAACCATACACTGGCACCGATAATAGGCTCTTTCAAATCCCCATCCATAACAGTACCTGTGATTACACGTTTCTTGGGTTGCTGCTGCTCAACACTTTCAGTCTTTGATACTTTGAAAATAACATCTTTATCCTTTATCACATAACCGACACCAGTACCTGTAAACAGTTGTTCCAACAATTCGTCAACCGTACCACTGAAATTGATGTTTCTTTTGGATTTATCTTTTAAATCACTATCCTTATAGAAGAAAGTATATTCACTATTTTTCTCTATAAACTGGATAGCTTCTTTTAAAGAATACTGTCCTTTCACCGATATGTTGCTCTGTGCAGCCAGAACCGAAATCGGATATAAGAACAAAAATACTGCGATAATCCGAAGATACCGCCAAGAAAAAAAATTCTCTTTTTTCATGCTTTAATTAATTAATATTAGACATAAGATTAACTTTAAAATATTTTTAGTTAGTAATTATTATTCTATCGCCGTCCCTTGCTTCATGAAGATTCATTATGAAACATATTTTATCGATTACATGTCTCAACGATTCATCCTGCCGAATAGTACCGCTAAAAGATGGATTATCCCCCTTCCCCTCAAATACAATCTGCACATTGTATATCTGGCTTATAACATGTAGTAACTGATTTAAAGGCATGGCATTAAACTTGAATTTTCCATCCTGCCATTCTATATTTTCTATATTTCGCATTTGTATCTCACTATCCGATGAATCGTACAGTACCTGCTGTAAAGGTTGCATCTCAACTTGTTCTCCGGTACTTTCCACCTTAAACATCACACTACCATTGAAAAGGGTTATTTCATCTTTCCCATCTTCTTGTTTCTCAACTAAAAAGCGCGTTCCTTTTACTTCTATAAACGCTTTATCTATATATACATGAAACTTACTTCCCGACTGCTTACGTACTTCAAACAATGAGCTTCCTTTCAGCCAGACATTCCTGTCTTTCGTAAAATCCTTGGCAAAACGAATTGAACTTTGTGGGCGCATCCATACTTTGGAACTATCCGGCAATATATACAACATATTATTCTTTGCCACCACTTCCAAAAACTCCGGCTTTTCTAAAATCCGGGTTCCTTGTAATACGAAATATCCACTAATTATCAAGAACAGGCTAATGCAAGCAGCAATCAACGGTCGGCGCACCTGAAATAAAAATCTTCTTTGTCCACCCGTCTTATATTTCTTCAGAATGTTAGTCCATATTTGTTCTCCAATTGTAGAATCTATTTTCTCAGCACATTCTTCCCATTGTTCTTCCATTCTCTGTTTTACAATGTCGATTTCGGTCAATGCTTCGAGTTCTTCCCGCTTAAGTTCATTTTTAAATAAACCTTTTATCAGCTTAGTATTTTTCTTTCCTTTTTCCATTAGATATATTTTGCCTATGTACTATAAATACACTTCCCAAATTCCATACCCTAGGCGAAATACTATTTTTTTTCTAAATTCTTTTTTTCTTTTTATCTTTATAATAAAATTATTAATTAACTTCGCACATCAAAGGTTAAAATGACACACAAAGAATTAATAAAAAAATTCAAAGAAGGTGACGAGGAAGCCTTCTCAGCTATATACAAACTCTACTGGGAGAAAGTATATCACTTCTCCAGTCTATATATTACTTCTCCTGAAGATGTGGCAGAAGTAGTACAGGAAGTTTTTATTAAGTTATGGGAAGCAAAGCACTTAGTGGATGAAGAACAATCTTTTGAAGGGTTTCTGTTTATTATTACCCGTAACAAGGTTTTCAACCATTCTCGCAAACAATTGAATTATGCTTTTTTGAAAGTAACGGTATTGCAATCTATAGAAAAATCGTATGAAGAGGAAGATAAACTTGAAATGTCCGACTTAAAACAACATCTTTCTTTTCTAATCTCCCAATTGACGGAACGGCAACAGCAGATATTCCGCATGAGCCGGCAACAGCACATGACCTACAAACAGATTGCCGAGCAACTATCCATCAGTGAAAAGACAGTAGAATACCACATGACAGCAATCTTAAAATATCTACGGAAGAATTTGTATTTACTGTCACTTTTCATTGGATAAGTGGTATCTACCCCTACCTATATTTCAATTATATACTGAATTCTCAGTCATCGTGTAAAGCCTCGGCAGGCTGAACTTTCATAGCCATCCGTGCAGGATACCAAATTCCGGCTACAATCATCAAAGCCATAAGTAACCAAGTGACTGCAAGGGCAAGCCAGAAGCGACCGGCAGTGAATGACATCTTCTCAATATCCACCAATTCGGCTATCCCGATATTAAAGGCGATGATTATTGCCGGTACCGTCGCAAGGGTAAGCAACATTACTCCTTCACCCATCAAACGAGAAAAGATTGCATTGCGGCTGCTGCCCAACGCCATACGCAGAGCCACCTCTTTACGCCGCTGTTGCGTACGAAACCAGAATGTGCCAATGACACCGAGGAAAATATTCATCAACAAGAAACCCAGTACACAAAGCTGGGTCTTGGCTTCATTCATATCCTCCCGTTCGCAAATCTCACGCAAGTCCTTGAAAGAAGTTACATCGAGCAAGTAGAGATTTCCCACTTGATAGAGACGGTCAGCGTCATCCATCAGCTTTACCATAAAATCGGTATCGTCATCAGGACGCACACGCAAACTGAGGGTGATGTATCCAGGATTACCATACTCTTTCAATCTATCCAGATTAAGGTGCAAAGCCGCATAGGAACCGCCCCATTCCGAAGAAGTGTAGAAGTGCGACCAACGCACAGGCGTTCCGACTGCCCCCACGCGGCGCCGGACATCGCTACCGAAATTCAGTAGTACAAGTTCACGGTCCTGCAAGGAAGCCGCATCGTCCAAATGCAATAACGGATAGTCGGCAAAAAGATTGGAAGAAACAACCATACGGTCATCCCTTATGGCAGAAGCCATGCGGGATAACATTTCCTCGTCCGTTGCCCCATAACGGAATACACGGAAGAAATCGGGTTCTACCCACAGCAGATGCACATTTTCCGATATAGTATCCAATCCCAAATTGAGACCGTTACTGCCGTCATTATAAGGGAAACAGTTCTGTGAAAGCGCTACAGCCTCCACCCCCGGGCGGTGCCTCAGCCGTTCCGCAATCTCCACAAGATGTTCCATATCATCGTCCGCAGTCAAAGCAGGATTATAGGCGGCCGATTGGGAAGTAAGTTTGCCTACCGTAATATTGTAGCAGTGTTCCGTGTCAAACCCCATCGGGGTATTATAAACACGGAAAGTAACCAGAGTCCAATCCACAATGTACCACAACACCACAAACACCAGCAGCAGTTCCGTAAAGAGGAAAAGGCTGGAACGCCATTCATTCTTAATTTGAATCAATATTTTCTTCATACGTTATTCCCCCTTCTGATTAATTGCATCCACTATATTCATCTTCGAAGCCCTCCACGCCGGAATACCGGCCGAAAGCAAATTCATCAACAGACAGAAACCGAAAGCTGCAAGAAAAACCCATGGCGAAAGCAACATGCCGGGTGTCAGTGAAGTATCCCCACTTAAATAAGCATTAGCACTATTGCCAAAAAGAAAACCGTTCAGCAGGAAAGTGGCACCGTAACTCAAAGCCAGTCCGACCATGCCTGCCAACAACGAAAGCAGCAAATTTTCAAAAAACACCTGTCTCACCAGTTCGCTGCCCGTAGCGCCGAACGCTTTGCGCACACCGATTTCACTCATACGTTTCCGCATCCGTGAAAGGGTCATTGAAGAGAGGTTGATGGCAGGTACCAGCAATAAAATGACGATGACAAGCACGTAGCGCGAGATAACGCCTTTCACATCCGGTAAATGGTCCCATTTACGGTATAGATTGGCAAACACTCCATCGGGCTGGTCACGATAAAAGATTTCCACCCCAGGTAAGCCGGCGTTATACGCAAGGCGCAAACGCTCCACTTCCTCACGGATAGCCGGAAAATCAGCAGACGAATGTGCCAGAATCACAGCCTTCATCTGTCCCATCGTATTTTCAAGCCAAGCAAATCCGGCAGCATCGGTAGAGTTATAAGGTACCCACACTTGCCCGTATGCCGAAGTGGCAAGCATGGAAATATCCGCTACAATCCCCGAGATTCGATAATCCACATGGTTCAGTTGCAGTGTCTGCCCTGCTACATCCGTAGTCCCCAATAATCGGCGCGCCACAGTAGCAGAAATGACAGCACAAGGTATTCCGGCATCACTGTCGGCTTTACTGAAGCCTTTACCACTCAGAAAGCGGAATCGGAAGATATGCCAGAACTGCTCATCCGTCTGTATCATATCCGCTGTCAGTTTCGCTCCGGCAGGCAACGACACGCGCACTTTCTCCGGTAAAGATATAAGCGTGACAGACTCTGCCGTAGTAAGCGGCTTAAAACATCCCTTACCCGTCTGGACAGACATGTGTCCGTATGCCCCGTTGTCAGTCCCTTTATACCTCACCGCCATAGTAGAGACATAAAGCGAACGAGAACGGTTCACTTCCGGTTCACAATCCACCATGCGCACCTGCAAGGTAATGACCAACACCATAATCATGCAGATGGCAAGGGCTGTACCTATCACGGAAACCCATGTGATGATGGGATTCTCGCGCAGGTGGTAAAAGGCTTGTTGAAAATAAAGTCGTATCATCTTAAATAGTTGTTTTATTCATTATGCAATGCTTCGGCAGGCTGCACCTTCATTGCTTTACGCGCAGGGATACCGATGCCGATGGCAATCATCAATGCTATCAGCAAGAAAGTGACAGCAGCGCAAATCAATAATCTATCCCATTCCAGCGTAGTACCGTTGCGCCAGGAATTCAGTTCCATGTGTGCCAGATTGTAATCTATAACGAGTGCTATAGGAGTGACAATCAGCAGCAACACCCAACCCTCACAAAGCAGACGCCTGAAAATACCGCAGTCCGTAGCCCCATGTGCTTTATGCAATGCTATTTCGGCCCGGCGCTGCTGCGTGCGGAACCAGAACGTGCCCAGCAATCCGAGGAAGATATTCAGCAACAGAAATCCCATGCCTGCCATATAGCTGCGCAATCCGGTCATCCAACCACGTTGGAAATCTTCACGGATATCGGCAAACGAACGGACTTCGGCTATGAAGATGTTGCCCACACGATATAGCTTCTCACTGTCGGCTTTCAAACGCTCAATGAAATCATGATCCCGGTCGGGACGCACGCGCACACACCATTCCTTGCTATAGTCCATCCATGCGGGCGGCATTTTATAAAGCATGCGGTAAGAGTTGCGCGCCTGTTGATAGTCACTGTAGCGCACGTTCTGTATGGCGGCAGCCAACTTCACCGTACTGGTTGTGTCACCGAAGAGGTAAAACCGTTTCCCTACGAACGAAGTCAGCGGAACGTCATACTTTCTGAAAAGGTTGTCCGAAGCAAGAAACTGGTCATCCTTCTCCAACATTTCGGCCAACTGTCCGGGAGTCTCGCCACGCGTGCCCCGATAGCGGAAAACCCGTACGAAATCCGGTGTGACGAGACATCGTATCGTCCAGTTCGGCGACTGCAATGTGTCATACCGCACCTCTGATGTGCTGTTACTTCCGTTGTAAGGATAGGAATTCTGCGAAAGGCTCACAGCCTCTACGTCCGGACAGTGCTTCAGACGGTCCAGCATCTCCTGTACATCCTTTTGTTGCTCTTCGACAGGCTGGTTGGGTATGTAGTCGGGACTTTTGTCCGTAAGATACCCCATATTAATAAGGTAGCAATGTTCAATGTCGAAGCCCCTCGGCTCCATGGCGGTGGCGGCCTGAGTGTAGATGTAGTCAACGATATACCACATCACCACGCTCACGACCAACAGTTCCAGAGCCAGCCATGTGTTATTCCGCCACTCGTTCTTTATCTGCGTAAAAAGTTTCTTTGTCATCTTGTTTATCTCAACATATTAACACCCTATTTCTGGAGTTTTCCTCCCAATGCATTCACTATCCCTATTCTTGAAGCTTTCCATGCAGGAATCCCACTGCTCAACAGGTTCAGTATGAAGCAGAAGAGTAATGCCCACCCAAAGGTAGAGGCATGCAGCAGAATGGAAGCATCGATGAGCGGTGCATTTACGCTCTTGCTGAATCCTTCGGCAAAAAGCATGGATTCACCCAAATAAGCAAACACTACACTCAGCAGTAACCCCAACACACCGGCAAAAAGAGTCACTACCATATTTTCAGCAACAATCTGTCCCATGATTTCCATGCGTGTACTGCCGAAAGCCCTTCTCACTCCCACCTCACTGACACGCTGGCGTAAGCGGCTCTGTGTCATACTGCTCAAGTTTATAGCCGGAACAATGAGCAGGATAGCAAATATGATGAGCCGTTGACGGCGTGCCGCATTTACATCCGGTTCCACATTGGCACCGCTCAAAAGTGCATTCTTCTCCTGGTCGTATGGACGGTTACGGTAAATCAGCTCATAGCCTTGCTCACCGATAAGTGTATTGTATTCTTGTTGACGGCGCTCGGCTTCCTCGCGGATAGCGGGAAAATCATTGCGATCCCGTGCCAGAATGATACAACTGGCCATTCCCATGTGCTCACTCCACACGTCATTACTGAAATTGGTAGAGGTAAAAGGTATCCATACCTGCCCATAGGCTGTAGTGGCAAGAGTAGAAACATCCTTCACCACACCGCACACCCTATAGGGAGCATGATTCAACAAAAACTCATGGCCGACAGACTCCGTAGTTCCGAAAAGATGACGCGATACGCTTTCAGTTATGACCGCTACCGGTATTCCGGCATCAAACGTCGCCTTGTCGTATGGCTTTCCCGCAGTAAAAGAGAAATCGAATATCCGCCAGAACACATCATCCGTTTGCAGCATATCTACCCCGGTTGACGGTTGCCCCGGCAGACTGACCGGTGTGGATTCCGTCTGACAGGCATAGATAGAAACAGCTTCGGGAGTTTTCAATGACTGGAAACATTCACGGGCTGTACGGACACTCATCGGCCCATTACTTGTACCGTCACCCCAATCCTTATTGGAAATACTCATCCACTTGACATGTAGAAAGCGGTCACGGTTACTCTCCGGAGCGAACGAAACTACATGCACTTGCTGCATCATTACCACCAACATAATGAGGAAGATGGCAAGTGCCGTACCGACTATGCTGACAGCACTAATCAACGGTTGTTGGCGAAGTTGCGCCCATGCCTGATTAAAGTATTGTTTTATCATACTTTTGTTTGCAGTTTATCATTTACAATCAAGATGACGGAAACTTCAATCACCGCCCCACTTTTAAATTACGGGTATTTACGCTACCAATGCCGCTCTTCGAAATATCGGCAGTTCCGGCAACTCCGCTCAGTTTCACACTGCCCACACCCTCCACACTGGCACGTAGATGGTCGCAATTCACATGGATATCAGCGTCACCTACCCCTTCCATGCTCACGCTGAGCGAGGTACATGTCAAATCTTTCACATACAAATTTCCCACACCTTCCACTTCAAACTTCACATCATCCAGCTTCAAAGGAGTTTTGCAATTGAAGGAACCGACTCCGGTAAATTCCACCTTCTTCAAATCGGGCGCAGACAGATAAATCGTCACGCCCTGTTTCCCGTTACGTTTCTCTTTCTTATTCTTAAAACCGATGGTCAGGCATCCTTTCTCTACGGATGAAGAAACGTTTTTCACATATTCTTCCTTACCCTCTATTTTCAAAGAATAAGTATCGCTTTGCGTGAAGTAAACGGTTGCCACGGAAGTCATATCCACAGACGAAAACGCTTCTACTTTGCGAACCTCACTTACCTTGGCATCTTTGCCATTGGTAGCATAAACTGTGCCTGCAATTGCGGCAAATAAAAGAATCAGAGTTATTGATAAAGTCTTCATAGTAATCTGTTTTTTGAGTTATTTTTATTATTGTTATATATTGATTATTCTTCGTGCAGCGCTTCGGCAGGCTGTATCTTCATGGCTTGCCGTGCCGGGAACCAAATGCCTGTCACCACCATGAATGCCATCAATATCCATGCGCCAAGCGACCCCAGCAAGAAACGAATGAAACTCCATTCCACAGGCCAGGTCGAAATCAAATCGGTTCTTCCTATCTTCAATTCGGCAATGCCCACATTATAGCAAATAATCATGGCGGGGATGGTAATGAGCGTCAGCAGCAACAACCCTTCTCCCGTCAGCAAACGGAATATCTGTCCCTTCGTGCTCCCCATAGCCAATCTCAAAGCAATTTCACCGCGACGGCGACGGGTACGGAACCAGAATGTGCCTATCAATCCAAGGAAAACATTGACCAAAAGGAAGAGCACGACAACTGTTTGCGTATTCACCTTATCCGTATCGCCACTCATCACCTCGAACTGCAACTGCTGCTCATCGTACGGAATAACATCCGCAACAAACATATTATCCGTATCGAGCCTTGGAGCTATTTCACTGATAAAACAGGAACGGTAATCAGGAGAATCAGCGGCAGCTTTCACCCGAAAGGCAATCTGCGCCCGATCATCGGAGTAATCCTTCCTTATCACATTTTCATCTAATCGCTGGAAGAAACATCCACTATTTTCTCCATAACGGTAACTGCGGACATTCCCTATCATTCCGCTTTGAGTAATGATATTCGCTGAATCCCCATACCATGTCAAGGGTGTATCAAGCGAAAAGTCCGGCAGTTTTTCTTTGAAATACTTAAAAGCCTTTTCAGTCAGTATCACATGATTTCCGTCTGTCGGCATGTCTGCAAAAAGGCGCTTGGTGTCTTCACTCATACGGAATACACGAGTATACCCGCCGGTTGCATAAATCATGCGTCCGTTCAGTCCGACAGTATCATTGGCAGCTATCGAATTGAAAGAATTATTTCCATCCATCGGCAAACTCCAATACGAAAGAAATGCCGACTCAACCGAAGGTTCCTTTTCAAGCTTTTCCAGGATGCCAAGATATTTATCAGCCCTTGTCATACTGGTATCCCTACTCTCGCCACCCATAATCATGGTAAGCCGATAAACATGCTCGATGTCGTATCCCAACGGGCGGTAGAAAGTATATTTCAGGCATCCTAACGAATCACACAGAAACCACATCACGATAAACACCAGAAACAATTCTGCTAACACCCATCCGTTATTGCGGAAACGTGCCCAAATCATGTGTAAATTATGTACTATGAATTTCATAATCAAACTTGTTATTTATCGTTCAACGAATCAACAATAGCACGCTTCGTAGCAATCCATGCAGGAAGTCCGGCGCTCAGCAAATTAATAAACAGACAAAAAAAGAACGCCAGGCAAAAGACAGCCGGACTGAACAGTACCGACATGCTCAGGCTGAAATCACCGGAAGTACCAATGTTATCGCTATTAATGAACAGCCAGGTACGCATCATATAGACAGCGGCATAACTAAACCCCAATCCTACGATTCCACCCAACAGGGTAAGTACCAAATTCTCATTCAAGATTTGCCGTATCAGAATACTTCGTGTCGCTCCAAATGCCTTACGCACCCCCAATTCCGCCATGCGTTGCTGCATACGGCTGTTACTCAATCCGCAAAGATTGAGTGAAGGAACCAGCAGAATGATAATTAACGCAATGAAGTATTGCAGATAGAGCATGGATAAATCCGGCCCCACATTAGACCACACACGATTGGCATGTTCCACTATTCCATCCGGCTGCTCCATGATATCGAGTTGAAAATCAGGAAGCCCCGCATTTACATCTTTCACAAGTTTTTCTATCCCCTGTCTGATGGCAGGAATATCGTCCGAGGAACGTGCCAACGCCGCTACCGTAAACCCATTGGCATAACTCCAGACAGAAGTGGCATTCAACCGATGGCGCGGATACAGGCTCCAAACTTGCGCGTATGCATCCTTAGCGGTTACAGATACATCTTTGACAACCCCGCAGATACGTGCTTCGTCACGGTTCAGCAGCAAGCTTTTCCCTACTACATCCGTCGTGCCAAATACTTTCCGGGCTACAGAAGCCGAAATGACTATGCTCGGCACTTCACCGCCCCAATCCGTTTCATCAAATCCACGTCCGGCAATGAACCGCATCTTGAAAACTTTCCAAAAGCCCGGGTCGGTTTCCAAGGCATCTACCTTCACACGGTTGGTGCCGTCTGTCATAGAAAGCAATGCCACTGTTGCAGGAATAAAAGACGAACAAGCTTCCACTTCCTTCAGTGGCTGCACACACTCCTTCATGAAAACAGGCGAACAACCGCTATAATTATTCCAGCCTTTATTCTCTTTGTTTTGTATATGTGTCTTGCTGACAAACAAGCACCGGCTACGATTTACCTCCGGTTCGATATCAGAGTATTTCGTCTGCCAAGTAATGACAATAGCCATAATCATGGTGATAGCGAAAGCTGTACCCAATATGGATATAGTACTCAGCAGAGGATTTTGCCGTAAAAGCATAAAGGCTTGACGAATGGTTTGCATATTTTAGCTGATAATTGGTAGTTGACAGTTGATATTTGATATTTGAATAGCGATTATTCCACCTGGCGACCGTCGAAGAAGCGGACCGTACGACTGGTTTGCCGGGCCTGTTCTTCATTATGGGTTACCATGACGATGGTACGTCCGTCTTCCTTGTTCAATTGATGCAAGAGTTCCATTACCTCGGCACCCATCTTTGAGTCCAAGTTACCGGTAGGCTCATCGGCAAGGATTATCTCCGGATTGCCGATAATGGCACGGGCAATGGCGACACGTTGGCACTGACCACCGGAAAGCTGTGTAGGCATGTGGCGCATTCGATGGCTCAAACCTACTTTTTGCAATACTTCTTCCGCCAGGCGGCGACGTTCTTTGGCCGATACCTTTCTGTATAGTAAGGGGAGCTCTACATTATCCAATACATTCAATGAATTAATCAAATGGAAAGACTGAAAAACGAACCCCAGCTTCTGATTACGGAAAGCAGCCAGTTCTTTATCCTTCATGCCATCCACTTTAACGCCTGCAATCTCAATCGTTCCGCTTGTAGGTGCGTCCAGCAATCCCATGATGTTCAACAGAGTTGATTTACCGCAACCTGACGGTCCCATGATACTAAGGAATTCCCCTTTATTCACTTCGAGGTTTACATTCTCCAATGCAACGGTCTCAATTTCGTTGGTACGATAAATCTTGTTGATTTCAGTTAACTTAATCATAATGGTAAGTATTTTAATTGTTATTATTATGTTCTGTTTGATTCTATATAATTATGCTACACATACTAGGACATCTACCCTATTCCTCCCGTAGCGCTTCGGTGGGCGATATGCGACTGATGTTGCGGGCAGGGATATAGATGCCGACAAGTACTACCGCCAGCAATATCATAAGAATGACAAGTGACACAATGCTGAAATGTTGCGCAAAATTACTTACCCAATACGTTTCGAGCGGCTCTACCGCAGCCGTTCCGAAATTCGATGACCAGGCCGTTACCGCCGAGTTGTGCCAATCGAGTCCGTTGTTCAGCCCCTCTCTCATCGCATATTGCAGATAAACGAAGAAACCTGTCAACGAGGCAAGTACCGTCAGTACCGTCCCCTCGCCCAGCAACTGGCAGACAATGCGCCGCGGTGTAGCACCAAAGGAGAGCATCACGCCCACTTCCTCGCGGCGGCTACGTGTCTGCAACCAGAAAGTGCCGATGACACCCAAACACAGATTGAGGAGAAAGAACACCGCCATCGCCAGGTTGCGGCGATAAATAGGGGCAGAGCTATCGGCCTCTTGGTCGGCAATAAGGTTGCTGTAAGAGCTGACGCTGCGGGCAAAAAGGTTGCCGCGTCGCATCTCCTTCAGCATCCACGGACGGAAGTCATGTATGAAGCGTTCCATGCTGATACCTTCTTTCACCCGTATCAGTATTTGGGCATAGTTCGGTATGTCGCCCGCATCAATGGACAAGGTGGGGGTAAACGCTACGGACGTAGGTCGCCAGTCGCTATACGCCTTGATGGTGCCCAAAGTGCCGACAATCGATTTATAAAGTGTATCACCATCACTATAGCTTACGGTACGCTTGCCCTGCGCATCCTTAGTGCCGAAAATCTCGTATGCCGCATTCTCGGTCAAGACGATGTCTTGCTGGGTATAGTTATAGTCGGACAGCTGTTGGGGTGTACGCCCCGTGCCCGGACGAAAGCCGTAGGTCTCGAAGAACTGCGTATGCGGCAGGAACTGCATCCACATGATTTGATGAGGCACCGTATCGCCCTCGGCAATGTAAGAGGTATTCCCGTTTCCCTGCGAATTGGGGTAGCAAAAGCCTAAAACCGGAGTGGTAAGTTCCACGCCCTCAAAGCTTCCGGCATGGCGCACCAGGCTCAGATAGCCGTCCACCAAGGAGGCGGAGTCTTGGGATTCGGCCGCATAGCCCGGAGCATTGGGCTGCAAAGCGGCCAGTGAGACGAGGCAAAGGCGGTCGGAATCATATCCCAAAGGGATGTTGCGGTCGTGCGTCACTACAATCACCGGATCCAATATCACCCAGCTGATGATGCTCACCAATACCAGTTCTGCCAGAAGCCACCCGTTGCGCCGACGGCGTGCCCAAAGATTTTTCACTATCAATTTCCACATAATCTTTTCGTGTTTCAGTCTTCTTATTTATCGTTTTTCATTCAAGGAGTTCACAATGGGACGGCGCAACGAATGCCAAGCCGGAACAAGCGCCGACAGCATGTTGAGCACCACGCACAGCAGCAAAGTGGCAACGAACACCAGCGGGGCAAACAACATCTCGCCCGATACCTTGACATCGACACCATCGGGAATCACACTGCTCCATCTGTCGAACACAGTAAATACCCATTCGCGCGACACGTAGAGTGCCAGCCATGCCAGCAACAGTCCTAATACACCGCCAAGCAATGTCAGCAATAAGTTCTCCCACATCACTTGTCCAAGTAGTTTTCCACGTCCCGCACCGAAAGACTTGCGCACACCCATCTCTGCCAGGCGGCTCTCCATCCGGCTTCCTATCATGCCGCTCAGATTGAGCGAGGGCACCAACAGCAGGACGAGCAGCATCAGCAGGAAGTGGCGCACCGTGGCCCATACATCGAGCTCCTCGCTGGAATAGGACTGGAATACACTGAGCAGATGGGGAACGGGCTGTTCCCAGAACTCCACTGTCCATTCATCGGGATGCATCAGATTCTCCTTGCGGGTTATTTCTTTCAACTCCGTCCGCAAGGCATCGCCCTGCCCGCCGTCCTTCACCAGAAAAGTGACGCTGAATGCTCCCAGATAGTCCATGCCGTACTCAGGTTTCCGATAGCCGGAAGCGACACTGTAGGGCAGATAGACCTGCGAATAAGACCGCAGCATCAGGTAACTGCCGGAACGGGCCACTCCGCAGACGCGATAGTCGGTATAGTCCAGCCGGAACGAACGCCCCACCACCCCTTGAGCGGTGCCGAACAAACGGAGCGACAACTCATCGGTGATGACGGCCGTGCAGATGCCGCTTGCCAAATCGGAGGCTGTGAAGGGATTCCCCTCCAAGAAGTGAAACCGGTAGATGCGGAAGAAATTGGGATCGGTGAGCTTCACTTTCACCGGGAAGTCCCCGCTGAGGTCGTCAGGCTGTATATAGCTGTTACTAAATGCCGCATCGTTCAACTGCGCCGAAACATAAAGGGCATTCTTGGTAGGATAAAACCAATCCTGCAAAGCCTTGTAGGACACCGCCCACTGATATTGCGACTTGTTGCCTTCCGTTCCGCTCTCCATCTTGCAACTGGTGAGATAGAGTGTGTTCGGGCGATTCACCTCCGGATAGACAGGGGCAATCTTGACATAATACACCACCGCCATAATCATTGTCATGGCAATGGCAAGCCCCGTACCCACAATGTAGAGCATGCTAAACAGCTTATTCTGCTTCAACAGCTCCCACGCCTGTTTCAGGTAAATCTTTATCATTTCAGCTTTAGTTTATTCTTGTTTTTGTAACTACTCATATCGCTCACCACCACTTCGTCACCGGGCTGCAAACCACCGATAACTTCCACAAACTCAAAATTACTGTCGCCCAACTGGACTTTACGTTTCACGATTTCTTTATCGGAGTCGCGGACAAAAAGTTCATACTCGCCACGCCCCACGTAATAGGAAGCATTGGCAATCCGCATCACGTCTTCTTTCACGGCATTCATCACATATACATCCGTCTTCAAGCCGGAACGCAGTCGGCGGTTGTTGTCTTCGTTCAACTGTACGGTAAAGGAAATCACCCCATTCTTTGAGAGCGGAGTCACACTGCTGACGGCTCCTTCCAACTTTTCACTGCCAATCTTCACGATGGCCTTGCCACCGGCAGCTACACGGTCTCCATACGTATCGGCAATCTCCCCTTCTACCTTGAAGTGGCTCAAATCGGAAATTACGGCTATTTGAGAACCTTCGGGAACTTGCGCGCCGATTTGATTATTGATATAAGTAAGGATAGCTTT
>ULTJ01014750.1_pt1 | contig 24121 bp, 42 predicted proteins | sample 1957491 | NCBI WGS metagenome assembly ULTJ01 (sample SAMEA4835731, study PRJEB28245) | human gut metagenome | biome: gut microbiome; material: fecal sample | place: Denmark | collected 2008 | reverse complement strand
CCCCGCCGTATGAAGGTATATGCGGCATAATGGCAGGCGATGCTGGTAACGCTCCAACGTAAGCCGAGTCAAAGTCGGCTGCACTGCTTTTGTGCTAATCGCCTATATCCTGTAATTTATTTCTTATAAAATTAATAGTAAATTCTTCGCCTTTAATTCTCAAATATTTATTGACTAAATTGATACCTGTACCAAGTTTTTCCGCCCATTGTCTACCCGTAAGTGTTAACCCATTTACGGTGATCCAATTTACTTTCCCTGCTCTTCTTGTGTTTTCTTTTAATTTGATCCATCTGCAATTATCGGGACAATAATTACCCCGATGATCAATTCGGTCAATGGTTAAAACATCGTTATAACCACTTGAAAGAGCCCATTTTTCAAAACTTTCAGAGTTTGAAACCCATTCTTCGCAAATTCTGATTCCTTTTCCGCCATATAATTTATAATCTTTTGAATTTGGATTATAGCACCTGCGCTTCATGTTCGCATAAATCCTACGCAAACGAGGATTACTCCAGAAATATCGAGTTTTAATATTGCGACCAAATTGTAAAATATGGGAGCAAGACTTTAATGGTTTGATATCTGAAAACTTTCTGACAAAAATCGTCCCGCATTTAGTACATTGAACATAATATAATTTATGCCCATCATTAGCCTTACGCTCTACTTCGGATAAAATTTTAAAAATACCTATTATTTTGCCAATGTTATTATTTTCCATATGTTTTGCCCCGCATATATCTTTCCAAAATTGATAGCTCTATCTTCAATTACTTTGAAGAAAACCTTTACCGCTAAGGCTCTTAATCGACAGATGCTACTCCGTCAATTCACCATTCGAGCTATCTGGTTTTTATTAAAAATACTAAGGCTGTTCATCCAACTCCATTTACCACTGCTGCTTTACAAAAAACATTTCAAGAGCTTCGTTAATATCCCCAAACGAAGAATAGGGCTTCGTGGCACCTTAATATATATCTTACGCTATGTGGTGTAGGATAATCAACCACGTCCTCCAAACATTTATCCGAACGGGAGTTTTTGCAGTACTTTCACTGACCTGTCAGCATATCCTAATTAAGGCGGTATGCAACCTTTTAATTTTACAGCTTTGAGATTTTCCGTTTCTCAGTAAACTGTCAGTCCCTTACGTACTGCATTAAGTTTCAGTATTTTGGCACTGCACCATTATCTATAATCCGCTGTGCAATTATAGAGTTAATTAGGCTTGCTATACCACATATTTAACCAGCTTTATGACTTCTTCACGCGTATCTGGCACCTATGGCTTTGAAGATAATATGGTTGCTACACGGCGTGAACTACCACAACCTTTTAGGGCTTAGGTTTCTTGCTCAATACATCTATTGATGTAAGTATCAACAAGCTATCCCAGTCGTTCCAACGGTTCTATTTTGAATCAGACTATTTGTCTTAACCCCTCATTAAGAATATTTATTGCCGCATTTTCATCTCGACTAAGAATTTTGCCACATTCACACTCCCAAACTCTATCCGACAATTTCAAGTTTTTGTTGATGTAACCACATACATGACACATTTTGCTCGATGGGAACCATTTATCTATTTTAATCAATTTCTTCCCTCTTTCAAATAACTTGTAATTTAAAAAATCTCTAAACATTCCAAATCCATTATCATTTGTTGATTTACCGAGTGTAAGAGATTGAGACAATCCTTGCATATTTATATCTTCAACACAAATATAATCGTATTCGTTTACAAGTTTGTTAGACAGTTTATGCAACCAATCTTTACGTTGATTTGCAATATGTTCCTGAATTTTGGTAACCTTGATTTTTTGTTTATTGTAATTATTACTACCAAATTTCATCAAGCTCAGTTTTCGCTGTTCTTTAGATAAGACATTTTGAGCATTGCGATAAAATTTCGGGTAGTTAGCCTCTCTGCCTTGGTTATCGACATAAAAGTTATGACTCGAATAATCTAACCCCAATGCCTTGGTTTTATCTAATTGCTTAATTGGAATTTCATACTCATATTCTACTAATATAGAAACAAAATATTTTCCAGACGGTGTTTTAGAAATAGTGGCTGACTTTATCTTGTGTTCTGGTGGTATCTGTCTATGTTGTTTTACTTTAACAAAACCAACTTTCGGTAGTTTAATATGGTTGTTGATAATTATGAAATTTCCATGTATATTATTTGTAGTATACGAAAATCTGCCATCTTTTTTATTCTTAAATTTTGGGAAACCAGATTTTGGATTTCTAAAAAAGTTATTATAAGCAGCCTGTAAATTTATTTGAGCGTTTGCTAACGCTAAGCTATCCACTTCTTTCAACCACTCGAATTCTTGTTTATATTGAGCAGGTGTGTTATTAAGTTTTTGTTTTGTTGCTTGGTAATGTTTGATTTTATCTTCAAGCATTTTATTATAGATAAATCTAACGCAGCCAAATGTCTTTGCGAACATAATCTTTTGTTCGTCATTTGGATACAATCTAAATTTATAAGCACGATTTATTAATATAAGCAATCACCCACCTTTAACTATCACTGCTCAAGATATCTGGCACCGAGTTTTTAGTCGAGCTCTAACCTTTCGGTCAAAATCTCGTCATATTCTTCCATTACATGAAGCTGGGCTTTGAGCAACCCCGCCTGTTTTTTATCAACAGTTTCAATCTTCGCGGAATAAATGAATAACGCGAGTTTCGTTATTTTGTCACGAAGTTCGTTTCGCTCTTCGACAACTCTTTCCCTAACACTTTCAGGTAACATATTTTCTCCTTATTTACGCATAATCGCGTCTCTTATTTTTAAGCAAACCTCCTGAAAACTTTCGCCCGTTCTCTTCATATGAATTTTGATGCCGAGAATGATACCTGTCGTCAAAAAGAAATCTGCAATAAACAAACTTGCCATAACCTTACCTCCAACTTACACGCTTATTATAACATATTTGATTTTGTTTGTCAAGCGTTTTATGAGGTTTTTTAAAAAAATTTTTATCCGTTGATGATCTTTCGAACGGGGCGGCACTTCGCCGTTTCGTAAAACGAGCAATGATCGCCGTCATATCTCAACAAATACGCTACGCCCGTATCACCGCTATCAGGTCCCGAACGCGACTTATCTATGAAAAGCACTCTCCAAACCTTACTCGGGTCGGCATCATATGGTTCTTCTATCCAGTCGCCTTGCTCGTTTTTCTTCGAACGGAACGGGCGGCAGTAAATATCCGAGCCGTTAATTAACTCCAAATCTCCCCCAAGTTTTCTGATCAAAATCAGGTTAGAACACACCTCTTTTATGCCTTTTGATGTTCCAAGGCAACTCGAATCAAGCCACAACCGTTTTAAGTCGTTGTTCGTCAGCTGAACGGTCGCAATTCCGATAACCCCGTACTTCTTTGTCAGTCCTTCGAGTTCGCTGATGTTATTCTTCATAACCTGCCACAACGCGCCGTTTATGTCTGCGCTATCATCGAGTTTAAACGTATCAACGACGAAAACATCAAACCCCGAACGGAGAACCGAGTTTTTGATAATTTGCGAACTCAACTTCGAGTTTGCCGACGATAAACCAACGACGCGCAATTTGTCTGCGAACTTCTCTTTCCATTGTTTTTCGGCTTCGGCGATTACTTTCTTTTCTTCGTCGGTATAAACGCCCGATTCGAGCTTTTTCTTCGGGAGTTTCTGGTAACCCATATAACGAGAGATAAACCAACTGAAAATCATAAGGTAAAGTTTATTCTTCATAATCTCGTTTTCGAGGACGAGAACTTTCTTCCCTTGCGAAATAAGCGCCATAATCACCCCGACCATATAAGTCGTTTTGCCAACGCCGCTGAACCCGCCGAAAAGGCTTAACGTCCCAGGCGCGAGACCGAGTATGTTACTGCTTAAAAAGGGCGCGACGCTGATTTTTTCACCGTTGATGTCTTCACCAGCATCCGCAAACGAGACACCGCTATCGACGTTGTTTTGCAAATCTGAGATAAATTTCTCGCCAAAATCGACGTATTCGTCGTAAATGATTTGGTTGTTATTTACCTTGCTCAATCCGCTGATTTTCGCGTCATACCAATCGAGAACTTCCGTCGAAGTGAAATTTTTAAACAATTTAAACGGGGAAATGCGTTTCCCGTTATCGAGCGTTACTTCATCGAAGAGATTGAATCCGCTTTTATAAAGTTTAATCAAGATATTGCTCTTCGTCAAATCATCAAGGATTGCGTCGGCATTTTCGGCATTCACGACATCAAGAAGGTGTTGAATCGTCTTATACCCGCCGAGTGCGGAAATCCTGTCTTTGATTTCCTGTGAACACTTCGACATAATCGTTACTTCATCGAGGTAATTATATCCTAAATCACGAAGCGATTTCCCTACGCAAAAAAGGAATCGCCCGTCTTTCGTCAGGAAATCTTCGGGTTTATAATTGATATCGTTGTAATTTGTCAAATCCTGTAAAAAGATTGAGACGGCGTTTCCTTCGACCGTAACACGATCTTCCAGAAGCCTTTCGTCTATTTTGTCACATACTCCAGCAATAAAAGCCTCTTTATTAACCATCTACCTCGTCCTCCAATTCGTCTAACGAACGTCTCTTTTTAAGTTGATTTGTGTTTGGTTTAACATTGTAAAAATTCAAGTCAATCCCCGTTTTTTGGACTGTTGGCGTAACTTGTTTCGCCTTCCAATCCTTTTCTAATATTTCCCGTTTAATTATCCCGCTTACATACCGAAATACAAAATAAGCTCGTGAAAACGGTCCATCTCGCTCGATTTTCTTGTCGACTGTCTTTTTAAGCTTTTCACGATTTTCTTTCACGAATTGATAAATCGTTTCTGTATCAACCGCTTTAAGGTTTTCGCTGAGCTCTTTTCTGATTATATTATAAGGCGGCTCGCCGTATCCAGCGCAATATTGATAACATTCGGTTATCGTTTCGAGGACTTCTTTCGCGTGGTCTTTGCGGGCTTTTTCGGCGTTAAATTCTTCTTCCGAGCAGAAATATTTATTTGTGCCGCCGACCACGACTTTATATGCGATTGAGCGGTCGATTGATTTGCCGCAAATTTGACATTTTACTTGCATTTATTCCTCCAAAGGCATCGAATCCACGACCTTTCATAATACGTTATAACGCAAAAACGCGCCATTTTTACAAACCCATTATATCACAATGAAATCTATTTGTCAAGCGTTTGGGCGAGAAAAAGCGCAGAAATTTTACTTTCCACGCTTTCCCATATCTAAACCAAAAAATGGCAGTTTAGCTTATTCGCTTATCCCGAGAAGCTCTTCGAGTTGGTCATAAACTCTCGCTGAGTAGTTCTCGTTCAACATTCCCGCGCCATCTTCGCTATTTTCAACTAACAACTTTTTAATCGCTTTCTGCGTGTCCGTTGTCAGTTCTTTCGCCTTTCTCTTCGCGTTGAAAACTTCCTTTATTTTAGCGCATCTTTCCGCGCCGTTAGGGTCTTTTTCATCAACGGGTTTTGCGGGTTTTGCAGCGGGTTTTTCTTCGCCAGGAAGCGGCTCTTCTTCCGTATGATTCGGGAATTCAGCCATCTTCTTCGGAGCAGGCTTACTCGGGTCGCCCTGTGATTTGTTCAAGCCGTCGCTCTCTGCGATGTCGAACATTGCCTGATAAAGGTAACGACGCTGATAAGTCTCGACCGCGCCGATGCACTGAACTTCGTGACAGCCTTTAAGGTCGGCTGTTCCGAACGGAGATTCGATTATATATCTGTCTTCGGGTTTTTCGCAGTCGATTGCCGTGAGAATTGCTTTTTCTCTCGTGAACGATGCGATTGCCGTCATCTTATACTTATTCATAAGTTCGTTGAGCGTGGGGAGGAAATCGTCGAGTTCCATGTATTCGTAATTCGCGAACTTGTTCTTGCCGCTCATTTTAAGCTTTGTGTGGCGGAGTTCAACTCTTACCGCCTGAATTTTCTCAAAAATATTCATATCTTACCTCCGATTAAATCTCGAAAATATCGTCGTCATCGCTTGCCGCGCCAACCGCCTGTTTTACTTCTTCAGGCATGTCATGTGATGGACTTTCGGTTTGTCTATCGTCATATTCGGCGTTTTCGGGATTACCTTTTTCGCCGCACTTTATAAGTCTGATTTCGGTAATTCTGTCGCCGTAAACTTTTGTCGAGTCGTATTTACCCTTTCCGTCCGCGCCTTTATCGGCTTTCGCGTGTTCAGCTCTGATTTCTTCAAGCGTTCTGAAACCACACTCAATATCGAATTTCTCGTCGGGAGACAAATCATCTTCTTCGATGTCTTTCTTTTCTGCGCCGTTGATATAAGCACAATTCAGATTCCATAACTTGTAATCCGAGGTTACGGTCGGGTCTTCTTTATCGAATCTGTTAGCAATCGGCTTTTCGAGATTTTCGGGAATAACGATTTCAATCGGAGCGAGATATTTACCTTTGAATTCTTCGGTCTTAAATTCTCTCGCGAAGTAATTTGTGTAACCTTTAAGTACCTTTTTATCGTCTTTGCCAACTGCAATTGGATTTTTCCCTTTAAAGATAAATGGAATTTTCAGCGTAATGACCTGAACGTTGTCTTCGTCGTGACAATATTCAATGCGATTGGGCACGAACTTCTTGTAAATCGTGTCTTTCTGCGCCGAATATTCGAATGCCCATTCGCCGCTTACCCTCATGAGTCTACCTTTGAGAAATTTGTCGTAATTCGCTAAAATTCTTTCGAAGTAATTGATAAAATCGATGTCGAAAAGGAAACGCTTTACGCAAGTATTATATTTTTTACTCAATTCTTCGTAATCTTCGTCGGAATGAAGGTCGTATTTGTCTGCGTCATAAGTCGAAAGATTCCCCTCGTCATACGCTTTGAGAACATTTGCGACCTTATAAGGCGATTTATCGAGAAAACTCGTCATAAATTTGCCTTTTCCCGAATACTCTTTTCTTTCGGGGTACTCAATCCAACCTTCCTTTTTGTCGTAAGTCTTGTTGTCATCTGCGGGCGTTCCGTCTTCGTTCGCTCTGTAAAGCGCGGAAATTTCCATATTCGTTACCGAGCCCGTATTGGTGCGGAAGTTGAAACGAAGAGCTTTCTTCGCCCAGCCAGAATCGAATCTGCGATATTCTACCGCCTTAAACTTTTCTGTCTCTTTGATGGGATGAATTGTTCCCACCGCGTCAAAAAAAACTGCCATTAATTTTTGCTCCTTTTAATTACTTTTCCCATTATAACACGCTCTTTATTCTTTGTCAAGCGTTTTTACCGATTTCTCGGAATTTTCTTCTTTAATTTCCGTTTTGATTTCTTCTGGCTTTTCTTCTACCTCTTTTGGTGCCAGAATTGAGTCGCCGTATTCCACAAACTCGCCCGCTTCGTTCCGATACAAAAGGTCGAAAAGCGGTGTCCATAACCATAACTTGTCTGGATCTTCCGCGAGACAAACGTAACCTTTCTTCGCGTTCTCGTCCGTCGTGTGTAAAATCGCGCCTTTGTTCGTCTCGATGAAATCTTTATATTTCTGAGACAATCTCGGATAAGTCGGGCGGTTCTTTATGGTCTCGTAATTAAGCTTTACCTCCGTTCCTTCGGGAATTGGCTCTTCGAGTTCTATGTTGATAAACGGGTTAAGCGCAAGGTCGCTCATCGATTGAACATTCGCGTTACCTGCGCGAAACTTTATTGCGAAATCGATTGCTTCAAGCTCCGCTTTTGTGTAATTGGTTTTGTGTTTACGGTTAAATTCTCTAACCGATTGTCTATTCCAGCTCATTGTTTATTCTCCTTGTCTTGATCGTGGAATTTTTGGTTGTCGCGTTCGTATTTGAATCGCGTTGTCCATAACGCGTCAACTAACTTTTCAAATCTGTCGCCGAACATGATTTGATCGTAAACGTCGATTTTTGCCTTGGTTTTGAAAATCTGTTTGTTCATATGATAATCGGCGAACAAACCCCAATCGAGCTGTGAGTAATCATCCGTCACGTCAATCGTCGCCTTTTCGTCATCACGGCAACCGCACCACGGCGCGAGTAAAATTCTCCCGTCTTCGGTTCTGCTTATGATAAGTTCATGTTCGGCTTTCGACCAATAACGCCACATAAATTCTTTGCGAAGTTCTTCGGCAAACTCGGCTCGGTTCGCGCATTTCTTTTTGAGTTTTTTGATGTCCTCTTCGCGATAACACAAAACGTCGTAATTTTCTATGAGTTGCTTATTGCAATTAAATTCCTTACATATCACCTTTGGAAATTCAGCCATTTGTTCCCTCCTTTTCTAAAATGTTTTTACAAAAATAATATAACCTTATCCACGTCGGATAGTCGAAGTCTTTCTGTCCGCGCATATATTTCTCTTTAAGATTGTAATAACAAATCCGCAAATATTCGTCGTCGTGTTCTTTGAACCGCAAGCCCGATTCTAACCCGACGATTTCTTTTTCCGCAAACCCGTTTTGCATTCCCCAAAAATAAGCGTCGTATTTTGACAAATCACGAATCTTTATTTCGCGCCGCCGCATTTCAGCAATTACCTTGTCTGAATACGCTTTGAGGTAATGACGGTTGTAATCGTATATATAGTTAATTAAAATGTGACTATCCTGTTTTGCGTATATCGAGTTGAGCTCGCGCCATTGCGCAAGTAACTGTGATTTGGGAAGATACGGAATCAGATCAATGTGCCACAGCCTCATATTACAATATTGTTGCGTTCCACCATTGGGGAACCGTTCTGCCCGTTTTGTTTTTGGTTACATATTTGCATATTTTGTCGTAATCGCTTAAATCGATGTTCTCAATACTAACATCAAGCAACAACGATATGTATGTCCTTATTAGAAAACTCACGGGGTTGTCTATCTGATGAAATTCATCCGTTGCAAATTCTTTCATCGTTATAAGCAATGTATTTTTATCTATAAACTCTCCGACCGATGCTGTTAAATGATGTAAGATACTTTCATCTGTAATTTCAGGACACATTGTACGCGACTTAAGATAATCGCATAATGCAGATTCTTGATCATAGCAACTGTCTTTTGTTATGAACCATAATTTACAAATCATTAGAATGTCTTTGTTTTTTGTTCTCATAATTTACCTCCGATTGTGGTCTCATTATAACACAAAACTTCGTCCATGTCAAGCGTTTGAACGAAGTTTTTGAAAATTTTTATTTTATAAAATGTCTCTTTTATTTCATATCGGCTAATAACGCGTTACCGCAAGTTATCCTATCCTCGTCTTCTTCTATCGATGGAATAAACACTATAACGTCCCAGCCTTCTGCGATTAACGGTTTCTCAAACTGTTCATAAACGTCATAAGAGTAATATCCCATTTCGGTTTCCAAGCCGTTTTCTCTCGCCTCGTTTGTTTCGTGTATCGGCGTTATTTTGACAATGAATTTATTTTTATCGAATAATTCGCTTAATTTCACGGGGTCAAGAATTGTTTCTTTGGTAACGGGGAAGTTCAGAGTATATTTTCTTCCTTTTGGCATCGGCAATTCTTTGCTCAAATTTGAAATTTCAGTCAACGATAAAGATTTCCCTCTAAAAAGATTGTCCCTCTGTTTTTCATCGGTGGAATTGATTGAAAATTGAAGGCCAGCCTCACCGTTATAAACTTCGTTTTTGATGCGACAAAAATCCAAAATGTTTTCTTTTAACTTTTTATTTGACTTTGGAAGCATCGTCGTATATACGGGGTGAATTACGTCCGCCTTCATATTCGCTTTAACAATTTCAGGTAAATCAAATTCTAAGAACGGTAATACGTCTTTATTAAAAGAAGGCTCACCCATTCTTGCCAAATGTAAATTAAACCTCTCCGTATAAGAGCAGCCACTGATATTGATTGCATTTATAACTTCTTCCGCCAATTCTTCTCTGTTGACATTACCAAAAAATCCAACGTGCGGGCAATCACAAAACATACATTTCATCGGGCAACCTTTTTGGGTGGAAATGGTTACGACCATTTTATCCTTCAAATCCACATCATGGTGTTTGACTCTGTTTATTTTTTTAGAATATCCCAAAAAATCCGCTTTTATATTTTGGTCTTTCCCGTAATCTCCGACATAAAGATATTCCATTTTCTTATCCGTGTCGCTTATAATGCAGCCAGTCCTCGTATAATGTTTTACTATCGCCATAAATTCATACCACCTTTGTTTCAGTGTTTATATTATAGCACAACAAAACCCCTTTGTCAACTAAAACAAACGGGTTTTTGAAATTTTTTTATTTTTTTTGTCGTGCAATAAAACTGGTTTTTTATTCACTAATTAGCGGTCTTTCGTATTTTATCAACTCTTCCAAAATCAAGTCTCTCGGCAAAATTCCTCTGCAAAAATACGCGCTTGCAAACGGCGAACCTTCGATTGTTTTATTCATACTTTTTGGCGAGTGAAATCCAATTCTTTTATCAAACGCGAGTAACTGAATCCCGTGATTGAAAACTTCGAACCTATCTTGCCCTTGTAAACTATTTAACGGTAATAAAACCGCGAACGGCTTTCCGAGTTCATCAAGCCTTTTAAGCATTTTGGTTTTTAACGAAAACGGCAAGTTCGTAATTATAACGTCGTAATGTTATTCGGGTTCATATTTCAAAAAATCTTTTCCGTCAGATAACGAACTGTGAATTACTTTATAACCGTTTTCTTCGAACAACCGCACATAAGCCGACCACTCTTCGTCGCACGGACACCAAATCGTCCAATCTTTCGGGACGTATTTCACAATCGCTTAAGCCGCATAAAAGGGAGTATATTGTTCGTCGCCACCTGCTGTTCGATTGCTCGTTAGAACGCCCGTATTAAGTGCCATTATTCTACCTCCAAAATCATCGCCTGTAATTCTTCAATTCTCTTCTCGTGAGCGGCGATTGCTCGTTCTTGCTTCAAGCCTTTCATCTCTTTTTTAACGCGCTTTATCTCGTCCTTCAAATCCGCGTTCCATTTCTTCTTTATGAGCGTGTAAATCACCGCGACCGAATCGCTTTCATCGTCCGTCAAATCGCCCGTTTTCAGCCTATAATGGGCGCAAACTGCTTTTTTGATGTCGGTCTTCGTCGGTTTCGGCGTTTCGTCGGTTTTGAAAAGCGCTTTGACCGAGACCGCGTGAACGCCCACTTCGTCGTAAAAATCAACTCCGTCCACCTTCGCAACCGCGATGTCGAGAGCCGCGTGCGCCTTCGCGAGCGTTTGGAGCGTCGCGATGGTCGTAAATCGACCTGCCTGCGCGGGCATCGCCTCTTTGACGATCATCAGCAAATTGCCGTATTTCTCGACTGCCAAGGTCAGGTATTCTTTGAGTTTTGTATAAAGCGTCGCGACGGGTGTTTCGTCGGTGTGTGAAACTTCGATTTTGTCGGTTCGGACGATTGATTTTTGAGAAATGTCGTAAATCGAGACACCTGTTTTATAAAGGGCGAGGTCAAAGCTGATTATGTAATCGATTTCCGATAACGGTTTTTGGAACTTAATCATCTTCTCTCTCCGCAAGCAGCAACGTCGCGGTCACTGTCTGATTGCTCGGTTTGTACTCGGTTTTTATAAACGGCGAAACTTCTGCTAAAACCGCGTTACGCAGGCAATACTCGGTTTGGTCTAACGGCAGCGGACCGATCGCCGCGATTCTTTTGATTTCTTTAAGTTTAACATTTTGTGTCTTGATTACAACAGGCGTCATCGGGTCGTGGGCGATTTGTTTTTTAAGAAGCTCGTTTTCTTGCTCCAGACTTTTAATCTGTAAATCGTTGATTTTCAAATCACCGATAAAATTGTCTCTTTGCTCAGCAACAATATCATAATCACTCTTCGGCACGCCGCCAAAAAGACGTAAAAACCATCTTTTGAATTTACTCGGTTGTTTCATTCCTCTCCCTCCCCATAAAACGTTGCTAACGCTCTTTCTATATCCAACATCGCCTTCGCGTTTGTTTTCTGTCCTTGTTTGATCTCTTCTTCTGCTAAAACCGTTTTTGTCAGTCGCTTTTTCGCCGCCTCGTAACAACTTTTGAATTGGTTCGGGCTTTTACATTCACAAATACCTTTGTGCCAGCGACTGTAATAACAACAATCCAATTCTGCCATTATTTCTTTATGTGTCGGTTCTATTCTTTCCATAACAAACCTCCGATTACGTGTTTATTATAACATAATCGAAGGCGAATATCAAGCGTTTTCATCGCCTATTTCAAAAATTTCTATTGTAATTTTCAGTCCGTCGTTCTTATCGTTCGTCCTTTCGAAAAGTTCTGCTAACTCTTTTGCTTTCGATTCGGTAAGTTTTACGAAAATCTGCAGCGCGTTTATCGGGTCGGGGAAACCGTCTTCCACGGGATAAAAAGTGATATAGTAACCTTTTCGCGGGAATTTCTTTTCGAGTTGCTCACGGCTTAATTCGGGAATCGTGCTTAATCTCATTCTGAATCCTCCTCGTTCGCGAAAATCTCGATTGCTCTTACTTCGCTCAACCTTACAAACTCGACCATTTCTTTTCCTTCTTCTTCGCCGTTCCAATCGACGAATTTCAGCCCGAGCAGGAAATCTCCGCCTATGTCGATAACGCTCGAAATTTGGACGTAATCGCCGTTGGCATCTTCGGGGTCTCCTTTGTACCAAAAACGGAAAACGTCGTTCTCGTTTACGCAGGCACGGAACCACTCGAAAAACGAACCGCTGAAATTCTTGTATCTTTCGTAAAAGTCTTTATTCGTGATTTTCATTTTAATCTCCCAAATAATCTTTTCCAGCCACCCATTCATCTACGGGTGGGACATCATTCTTTCTTCCATATTCCCCATCAACGTCGAGCAAGCCACTCGTCCAGCCGTGCGGGTAATCAATCGAGAACCAACCGTCGTTTTTGTCCCGAACGAAATAAACGAAACCATCGTCGTATTTTGGAATCGAGCATCTTATAAAAAAGTCGGTTATCGGCGCGTAAAGGAAATCGGCTGCTTCAACATTCTCTTCCCATTCTGCAAAAAGTTCAGGGCAAAATTTCTCGACAACATTGGACGGGATTATGTCTAAAACCGTCGCTTTGTAACGGCGAGAAAGCCCTGTTTTGCCGTCATCGAAAAAGGCGTATGTTTTGCCGATTTCGGGTATATTATTTTTCATATTTTCGCCTCCGCTTTTACGTATATATCCACGAGCCACTTTTTTATCCCGTTTTCTATATTGTTGCCGTATCCATAAGGGATAACGGAAAAATTTTCTACCTTCATATCAAACCAATCTTTGAATTTATTCATATCTATATAATAATCTATCATATGATGGTCTGTTATATATTTAGTGTTGTCATTAGAATCTATTTCGTATAAATTTATTCTATAAATCCAGCTTCCAATACCTATAAATGTTCTTAATAATTCTTCTAATTTCATAATACATCAAAATTACTGTTTTATTCTCCGAAACATTCTTCCCACATTTTGTTTAGCTTCTCGCAACGTTCGTCCGCAGCCTCTTTCGTATCGAATCTTCCGTAATAAACGGCTAAGTCGTTAGGAACGGTGTGAATGACCGAATAATGTTCGACCTCTTTATAATTGCCGTCCTCGTAAAATATGCGTTTCATATTATCGCAAACGATCACATATTTCGATTGTGGAATTTCGGACTTTGCGACTAACAACGAACGACATTCGAAACTCTGCCCGTGAACTTCTGTTACAAGCCAGTCCTTTTTAGATAAGAGGAACTCTTTGACCATCTTCATCGCGTCGTATGGATCGTCACAAACAATCGTGGTTTTAATCTCGTCTTTAACGCCATCTTGAAAGGTTACTTTACTCATAACTTCATAGCAACGTTCTTGTACAAAATCGGGGAAATCAAGATAAATATGTCTATATGTTTTCATTTTCTTTCTCCTCTATTATGATTTCATGAAACCATGTGCGTTGCGGTAAACCACCCTGTTTTATTGTTGTATACTCTACCCATTCGTCGCCTTTCACTGTCCAATTTAGGTATTTTTCAGGAATTGCCGAAAACGATTCTTCGAATATCCACGAAATAGCGACCGTCGAGTAGTGTGCATAAATGAGGCAAACTTCATATGATCTTACTTTAGAATTTAAAAAATCTCTTAATGTCATTCCATACCTCCAATTTTGGTTAGATTATAACACAAACTGAATCATTTGTCAACTGTTTTGACGTGATAAAACACGAATTTTATTAAACCGATACTTTTAATAAAATCACCCTTTCCCAACCGAGCCATTCTACTTTTTCTTCCATTGCTTTATCGAACTCTTCGTCGGTGAGGCCAACGTATTCAGGCTCATCACAAACCTCGTCCGAGATTATGTCTTTCAGCCAATCGGAATCGTCTCTTTCGTAACACTTTTCTCCGTATTCCGTTATTTCGGTGACTTTGCAATCATAAATTTCTCCGACAAACCAACAATCGTCCCCCTCGCAGCATTCCCCGTTGATAAAAACCTTTATAGGCAATTCAGGATTTTCTGCGACTAATTTCACGAATTCTTTATTTATTTCCATAACTTTTCGCTTATTCATTATTTAATCTCCCTTGCAAACTCGTTTATAAATATTACCTCTCCAAACCCGCCAAATGCGTCTGGAACGGATATTTTGTTAACAAGAACGCATTCCAACCCCGTGTTTTTGTCGATGTATTTTTGCATTTCTACAGTCACATGTTTATTGCCGAGATGAGACTTCAAAAAATGAACGGCGTCTTTGTTCTGTTTCGGGGTTTTGCAATTTATCCCTATGGTATAATTTCCACGATTTTGTTTATACGGGTGTGTCGCGGTCAAATTCCAAATTAATTCCTGTCCGATATAATCAATTATCATTTTTACGCCTCTTAAAAATTCTTTAATTCAGGTTTTGTTGCACCTTGCCGATAAACAATTATCTTTATTTTTAAGTTGTTTTCGTCGATGAATTGTTGTAATTCGTTGACGTCAAGCGAGCCGTCTTCGATAAGCCAATATTTCCATTTTTCAGTTTTATTTTTCTTGTTCATTTTCATACTCCTTTAAAAGTTTGTCTATGACGTACTTCATACTCGAAGTCAGAATCATTGAATAAGTATTGCCGTTGAATGTATAATCTCGACAAGGCAATTCTTTTTGTAACTTTTCCGCAAACTCTTCAACCGCTTTTTTCTTTTCGATTTCGAGAACGTTTTTCATATTCTGTTCAAATTTTTCGTTTCCGACCTGCAATTTCGCATAATCAAAACAAAGCTTGTTAAACTCAGCGCACTTTTCTTTGTGACACGCTTGTGCAAGTTCTAACTCCAATTTCAGTGAATCGTATTTTTTGTCTAACGAGTCGAACGTTTCCCCCATCTTTTTGTTTTGCAATTTGAGAATTTCTATTTCTTTTAAAGCTTCTTCAAACGTCATTTTTTATAAACCTCCTTATAAACATTCCTAATATTTTCCATTATATCTTCAAGAGTTAGTTCATTAAGTTGATTATCAATTCCATACGTTTGTCCGAGATCGAACCTAATTCTATTTATAAAATTAAAAACGGCTGTTTCTCGCTCCTTTTTAATTCGAGCTTGTAAATCTTTTTCCGTGAATAAAAATACTTCTTCACCCTTTTCGGTAATCGTTTTTCGAAGTTCTTTATTTTCCGTCCTCAATTGTTTGATTTGGTTCTCATAATTCTCGGCTCTTTTTGCGAATTTATTACACGCATTTGTCAATACGCGGTCAGCCTGTTCGACCTCTTCATTTTTAACTTCATGATTTTTAAACCACTCGTCGTCTATCACACACTCAACGCCTTGTTCCGCGAGTAATTCTCTTACACTACGAACCGTCGCCAGTGCTCGTCCTCCCATCGCGTTAAAATCTTTCGATTTGCAATGAAGAATGATTTTCTCGAAAAGAAGTCCGTCCAAATCAAAACACTTCCTCCAAAAAGCGACAAGGCTTGCCATATCGAGACCGCGCGATTCAAGCCGTTCGATTTTACCATTGTTATCGCGTTCAACTATTGTCGGGTTTACAAGCCCAATTCTTTCTAAATACAAGTCAGCCATTTTCCACCTCTACGCCGTACTCAAACACATATTTTTCTTCTATCAACTTATCAAGCATACTTTTCGTAATAGGCCCGTATTCAGCGATATAATTCTTCAAATCTGCAATAATGTCTTCTGCGGTTTCTTGTGCAATCGCATTGGCGAATCCCGCTTTGTCTACCTTGCCAAACGGTGTTTCTTCAAACATATCTTCAAATATATCTTTTTCTTGCTCAGTCATTTTTACCCTCACACATAACCGAATTCCCGTCTACTTTTACCTCATCACTGTAATAGAACTTTCCGCCGTTCCATTCAACATAATACAAATGCCCAGTTTCCTGCATACTTTTAACCATCGCGAACAGAGTGTCCGAAAGCCGAATATCCTCGTAATGTGGGAAGTAAATCTTCCCGTTGTGTTTTCTACGCATAACTACCTCCTAATAAAACGTGCCTTTTATTATATCTTTTCTTCCTGTTGGTATTTATCACAATTAACACCCAATAATATTTCATATGCAGATTGGACTAGTTGACAACTCGGAAGTACGTCATCTGACATTTCTTTATCCTCTCTTACATGATATGGAATGGTTTGCCTTCGTCAACCTCCCAGCCCCACCCTGCTTCGTATTCAAGAACATAATAATTGCCGCAGCAGGCACAACGGTCGATTTTTGCCAATACCCTCTGTCCCTCAATGGGTTTTCTTTCCGCAAGTGTGTAAAATCTCATATCTACCTCCGATTGTGGTTTTATTATAGCAAAAACAAACCCCGTTGTCAAGCGTTTGAACGGGGTTTTTGAAAATATTTTATTTTTCGTGTATTGAAATTCAAATTTTATTCATCAAACGCCGCCGACATTAATCCTAAAACCCAATCAGGTTTATCCGATACTGCCAATTTGATTACTGTCAGTATAGACATTGGAAGAGCTATGATTTCACCGAAAAGAAACCAGAGGCTTACAAACCCACTCAAAAGAGCTATGGTGATTACAGGCGTTGTTATTAAAAGGACGAGTAACAACAAAATCAACGTCCCAAGAAAAGATTTCAAATATTTCATTTCTTCTCCTCCAACTTCGCAAGCCTTTCTTTAATTTCGTCAAGCTCTTCTTTTAACCCATCTTGCCATGTTACAGGTTCGACGTAGGTTTTTGAGAGTGAAGATTCATTGATCTTTAACTGACAATCAACGAGTTCGGTTTTGGCTTTCTCGGTTTCCTTTTTCAGCACTTTAAAACTTTCCGCAAGCCTTTTCTCGTTTTCTTTCCGCTCCTCGTCTTCATCGATAAACCGATAATCTCCGTGAATATCATGCGTTTCAACTCGAAAATTGCACCCACATTCCAAACACTCGCAACGCACTTTTATCGGCTCAGCCTCGGTCGGGTTTAGTAATTCGCCGTCTTTGTAAATCGGGTCAGGTTCAATAGTAAAAAGCAAGGTTGTGAAACTAACTCCCGAGTTTTCTTTTACGCGGAAATATGACTTCCAGCACTTTGGGCATTTTACTTTTTTATAATCAATCGTTGTCATAGTTAATCCCTTATTTCAAATTCGACGTGCAAGTTACCTTCCACGGATTTTTCTGACACCACTGACACGGGGTGTCGCCAACATAAGGCGTTTTGAGATATTTCGGATTGTTCGGGCAGCTTTCGCAACCGCTCAAATTATCCGATTTCGTTGCCCAGTCGGGAAGCGTGAAAGGGCGATAAACCAAATCGTTGTATGGGTAAGTCCCGTGAGGATTGGTTATCGTGCCGTATCCACCGTTTGTCGGTAGTGGGGCTTCGTCGACTTTGCCGACCACGCCTTTGTGCGGCAGAGCCTTTGAGCAACACGGACAAATCACTTCGGAGTTGTATACGTCTTCGTTTTCGTAAGTGAACTCGCAACCGCAATACGGACAAGTTATGTGAAATTCTTTTGTGCCTTGTTTAATTATTTTTATTGCCATTTTCTTCACCTTTATAAACCTCGTCAAATCGAGGCAATCTCGTTCTTAAATCTATTCCCGAAACATATCCAAGCACCCACCACCATTTTTCAATAGTAGAGCTAACCATCAAATGACTGCCTGTGTCATCGGTGGCGAAAACTTGATTTTCGGACAGTTTACTTTTATTCCTTTCGAGCAAATCTTCAAATGAAGTGGCGACATATTGTTCTGGGATTGCTCCGTCTACAAAGGCAGGAATATGCTGCCGAAAAGGTATTCTGTGGGGATTTTTTATCTCTTCTTTGATTTTCTTCTTCAAACCCTCGACGGCTTCATCAAAGGTTTCATATTCACCGAATAATAAATCTTTCATTTTCTCTCCAAATAAAATGGTCTTTTTATTATCTGTATTATATCACACCGAAATCCGTTTGTCAAGCGTTTTATCTCAATAATCGAAATTTCTTTTTCCGTTTTCTTCGCCTTCTTCAAACCCCGTTTCATAACCGTCACACCAAGCCTCTTTGAGAATGGCTTGTAAATCCGCCTTTTCGTAAATTTCGAGTTTGGTGATTTTAAGCGCGTCTTTTATTTTGTCTATCAATTCATCGTATTCCATTTCGTTTCTCCTTACGCTCATTTTGAATCTTTATAGCGCAATCTTGCATTGCATAAATCATAGCCACTACGTCTTTATCGGTCATTGGTTTGTATAGATCATCTGGAAGTTTTGGTTGTATTTTTTCACGACTATATTCTGGCGATGTTTCCTTTAAACGCCCTGCCATGAAATCTTCGACAACTTTGTCCATTTCACATTTGATATAATCCTCAACTTGTTCTATTTTTTTATCAAATTCTTTATCTTTCATTTTAATTCTCCTTAAATCTCGAAATCGTCGTCGTCAATCGCTTCATCGATTGCTTGCAATGCCATGAATTTCTTCATCTGAATAAAGTGTTTATCCATTCCTTTCCATTCCATCTTAACGCGATAAGTATCAAACTCATCTTGTGTGGAAAGGTTATAATAACAACACAAATTCTTACAATCTTCGGGCTGATCGGGGTTATTCGCGCTAAACGGGCACCAAGCGCATAAAATGCTCGGCGACGGTTTCCACTCTTTGTTTTCGATTTTCGTAAAAAGCTTATCGATTTTTGTAAGTCCGCGCTTTATTCCACCTTTTGTCAATGCCAACTGCCAAACGCCGTCTTCCTCTGCGAAAGGCAAATCGTAACAACATTCAAATTCTGCATCTTCGCCGTAAACTTTTTGCTGCGACAAAACGTAAATCACGAACTGTAACGGCGTCGCTAAATCCTCTTTTCTGAACTCTTTGTCCTTGGTTTTTATATCGTGAATTACGTATTTATTTTGCCCTTTAACTTTAAGCAAACGGTCAATATATCCGAAAAAGGTGTAATTATCGTTATATTTAAACTCGAATGGAACTTCGCAACCAACGATTTCAAGTTCGGGATGATCCTGCATATACCATTCTAAACGATACATTCCAATCGCCGCGAAGTATTTTGCCTTTTCCGCGTAAGTTTTCCCTGCGCGGCTGGGCTTTACCCACGCTTCTGGATATTTTTTGGCGAGAAGATTAGCCCCGAGAATATCCTCTTTTTTCTTCCCGTTTTCTTGGGTGTGTAATTCGATGTTCCAAAAATCTTCGGTAAGTTTTTCGTATGGAATTTCTTTGCCGTCTTTTATACAATTACCAATTGTTTCGAGAATGTAGTGACATAAATTGCCATACTCCATTGTTAAAGCACTGTCTTTGGGAAAGTGTTTTTGCTCGTATTTTAAGTAATAAGCAAACGGGCAACTCTCCATTTGGTTTAATCTACTGTATGAAAATCTTGTTGGTTTTTTAACTGCCATTATTTTGTCTCCTTTGGCGGAAGTTCTTTGATTTGATACCACTTAAACCACTGCTCGAACTCGTTGGGGATTTTTTCGAACTGCTTTGTTTCGGGGTTTAACCGACTTTTCTGCTTGCTTTCGGTGTAATAAGTGATAATCATACCCTTTGTGAGCGGTTGCTCGGCAAAGGTCTTTTTGTAACATTTAATCGTTTCGGTTTTGCCCGTATAAAGGTTGTAAACCGTAATTTTTGGTGAAAAAGATGTGTTCGTATCTACCACAAGGGCAGAATACTTGTCGCGAGCATCTTTGCTCCTAAAGCTGATATATCCCAAATATTCCAACTCGGAAGCCAACCGCTCAGAAAGTGTGAATTCCTTCGGTTTGGCGTTCTCGCAGAGGTAAGAAACGAGCGCAGCAGAATCGGTTACGCGATACTGCTTTTCGGTCTCTGTCGCGAATTGGAGAACCGTCTCGCGAGGAAGGGTGCAAGCCTCTTTTTTGAGAAGTTTTTTGCCTGAATAAGTGTTGTAAATGTCGACGATTGATAAGAGCATTTGCGGTGTTCCGAAACAATCGAAGTAACCGAGCTTTATCAAAATATCCAATTGACGTGAATCGCCTGGGAAGTCTTTGAGCAGTTCGAGGAAATTGTCATATTTCTTCGTCTGTGAAAGTTCGTAAAGCGTATCGGAAACCGAGGCGTTCATATATTTTATGGATTCCATTCCTTTATAAATGGTATTGGTCGATTTATCCATATTATAACCCGACTTCGAGTGACCGAATGAAATGTCGTGAATTTGAATATTAAAGAAAGGCAACTCGGCGATTAAATTCGCTGTTCTATCCATATCTCCTGAATACATCGTAAGTGTTACGGTAAAATATTCGAGTGGATAATGAGATTTAAGATAAGCTCCGTACATTGAATCTAAGGCGACTGAAAGCGAATGCGATGCGTTAAAGGAATAATGAGCGGCGTCTTCGATTACTTGCCAAGTCTCCGCAAACCCATTTTTAGTTCCTATTTTGTTTTCCCAAGAAGTAAGAAGTTTTTCTTTTAAAGCATTCAATTCTTCCTCTTTGAATTTCTTCTTCGCTATTTTCTTAATTATGTCATAAGTTCCCTTTTCTTCGATCCCCAACCAAACCAAATATTTCATAATTGATTCTTGGTACATCAAATAATGGAATGAGTCTTGCAATATATCATCAAGTTCTTTAACACCCGTCGTATAAGGTTTGCGTTCGATAAAGTTATTGAGAAGCGAAGCAAACCCAGGGCGAATTGCAGCAACATACGCGGACATTTCGGCAAGATTTTGCGGTTTATATTTCTTTAAAATTTGTTTATCGTAATCCGAATCTGCTTGGTTTATAGTTGTCGTTAATCCCTTTGCATAAATATCCCAAACTTCGGGGCCACAATTCTTTATAAGGGTTGGAATATTGTCTATCGGTCTACCAATCATTTTATATACTTGATCGATAATACCGTAAACAGAAACGGTTAAATAATCGTTTTTAAGCCACTTATAGTAATCGCAATTATATCCGTCAAGACAACAACACATTTCTTCGCCGACCTTAATGAGACCGACAGCTTCGGATATTTTATCGTTACTTAATAAGAAACTGCAAGGAGATGGAGCGACTGATTCGATTACGCCGCGAAATATTTTACTACCTTCAATTAAATCTTTCCATTTCGGATCTTCTATATGATTTTCGAGCTCTTTCGCAACATCATCGTATTCCTTAATATCTAACCCTTGCGCCTTACACCATAATCTAAAAGCAGAAGATTCTTGCAAAGGCTTATAAGCGATCATATAATAAATGCCGTCTTTGCCCAAAATATCCTTACTGGCTTGAATTACGGGTTTTACATCGGCGAAATTGAGATCGATATCAGGAAGAGAACGAGAGTTTAAAATACGTTCAGCTGACATAAAGCGTGTCGGGTATAAGGTTATCGGAGCGGCAATTCTATCTACTTCGGTCAAACCGAGCAATTTGTTTATATAAAAAGAAACTGCGCTTCCTCTTCCAGTCCGAGTTAAAATTGCACCGTAATCTTTGATTGCTTTTTGCACAACGTAATGGTCTAATATGAAGTAATCCGCCATCCCGCAATCTTCAACTATTTTATATTCGTATTTGATTTGCTCGATATATTCGTTCCATCTTTCTTTCGGAACATTTTCTCTTTCTTTTTTCCAACCCTCATTGATAAGCCTTTTTAATTCTTGATTGCTATCGCCTTCTACGACTTTCGGTATTTTAAACTCTTTATCTAAATGAATACCCTCTGCTTTATCAATAATCAAAGTGTTTTCGAGCGCTTCAATGGCTTCTTGCTCGGTTAAAACACCCTGCTCTTTATATCTTTGCAATATTGTGTCGCTATCGGGATAATCAAGGATAAATCCCTCTTCATCCGCATATTCTATACCTTTTGCTTTTAAAAATAAATCGCGGTATTTTGAATCTTCGGGTTTGATGTAATGAGAGTCGTTGGCGTGGATAATGGGAATTCCAAGTTCACGATGCAGTTGAATTATCTTCTTATTGTATTCAACTTGACGCGGGTGCGTATGAGCTTGCGTTTCAAGATAAAAGTTCTTCCCAAAATGTTTATATACTGGCTCAAAAAACTTTTCTTTCCAGCCGTCTTTAAACATTCTACCTGCAATACAAGCCGTTGTAATAAGCGTATCGGTTGGAGTTAAAGAGAGCAAACATTTCAAGTCAATACGGGGTTTGTAATAAAACCCGTCCGTATTTGCCCAAGACATAATCTTATTAATTTCACGGCGTGCTTTTTCGGTTAAAGCAATAAGTATAATATGAAAAGCGCTACGTTCCGTTTTATCGGTCGCATCATCAGCATAATAAGCCTCAACTCCATATATACACTTTAAGCCATATTGTTGGCACAATGTATAAGCCTCGAAGATATTGCCTTGAAAACCATGCTCGGTCGTAACATATTCTTTTTGTCCGAGTTCTACCGCCCTTTTCATATATTCTTCGGGTTTAACAACACAATCCAAACTGCGCAAATTGCTGTACATGGAATGGCGGTGAAAGTTAATATATCTCATAAACTACTCCTATTCTTCTTCGTTTTCTGGACGGCTGATTTTCAAATTATCTTTAAATAACCTTTACTACGGCTAATTCTCCAACCATCTTCAAACAACCTTTTCGCCATTTGTTCTGCGCTCTCGCCGATATCTTCTGGTAAGGACAGCTCGATGCTGGCAATTAAATCACAAAAATTAGTAATAAATTCTGTTTCTTGTTGCTCGAAATAATTCTCTTCTTCGTCCATCTTTGATCTCCTTATTCTGTAATTTATAACAAACTGTACTTTTCTATGTGTTTTATACAATTCACTGAAAATTCTCTTATGTCTTTCTTTTTCTTCGTCGGTTGCATCGGGGTGTTCATCAAGCATTATTGCCTCGCTGAATTCTCGCCCCTCTAAGTCTTCTTCCATATCTAAAAGTCTATATTTCGTTTTCCCATCGCGAGACACCGCTCTATCGTGAGCATTTATAAAAGCTCCGTTTTCGTAACAAAATCTTCGCATTCCCCAATATGAACCAATCAATCCAACTTCAATAATTCATCCTTCTTTTTTATTACAATCAGGTTGTTCTCGCAGCCACGATGAAATCCCGCATTTATATTTCGTGCAATCATAATAAGAATAATATTCAACAAAATCAACAATCGTCGATACTTCTTCTGAATAATAAATTACATCTTTACACCAGCCCTCTTCGGTTGTTATTACTTTTTTAATCGGGGTTCTATTCTTCTCTGCGATTTTTTCGACCTCTCCGCGCTCTACTTCCTTCCTCGGAAAGCCGCCCATAACAGTTCCCATTTCAACCTCCGCTAGATCAAACTACTATTTTATTATTCTTCGTATTCAGGAATTTCCATCCACGCGACCACTTCATCATCATCGTCGAGCGTTTCAGAATAGTTTGCCGCTATCCACCAACTTTCATAATCTGGGTCATATGCGGCCATCGAAATAGTTGGTTGATAAGATTTACTTTTATCTCGAATATAAACTAATATATAATCATCCGTTTTAGGCAGCCCTTCTTCCGATACTTTGTGCCACGCGCCTTTAAATTCTTTCATCTCTTATTTTCCTCCTGTAATCTCTCCATTACCTCTATTACCTTTTCAATTCCCTCTTCGACGGGATTTCCTTTC
>ULTJ01025027.1_pt1 | contig 24479 bp, 17 predicted proteins | sample 1957491 | NCBI WGS metagenome assembly ULTJ01 (sample SAMEA4835731, study PRJEB28245) | human gut metagenome | biome: gut microbiome; material: fecal sample | place: Denmark | collected 2008 | reverse complement strand
TTCTCGTAGTTGTCGGCTTCGATGAGGCAGTCGCAGTCGTATCCTAATGTGGCTTCCGGTTCCTGATAGGCAACTAGGTTTGTACCTGTACCTCTCCAGCCTTCGGTCCAGTCGTATGAGTCGTCGCTACAGCTCACTACTACCATGTTGCTGATATTGACAGCGCCGCCGAAGAACTCAAAGCCATCATCGGAACCTTTGTAGGCTTCGCAGTGGTCTACGGTGGTACCGCTACCTACCCCGTAGAATGTGATGCCGTTGGCTTCTTTCTCGGGGTTGAAAGCGTAACCGCTGTACTCTACACGTACATATCTCAATATACCGGAGTTGTCGGCATCATCGTTGCCACCGTATACTGCATCACCGATTTCGGATACTCCGGAGCCTACATTGGTTTGTGCTTTACCGCAAATGTGGATGCCGCCCCATGCGCCGGGAGATTTTACATCACTGGTCATCACGATGGGCTTGTCTGCCGTGCCTACCGCATTGATTTTGCCCCCTTGCTTGATGAGGATATAGTCTACGATGTCATCGTCACCGATGGCGGTGATGGTTACTCCTTCTTCAATGTTCAGTGTCACACCGTTCTCTACGATGTACTCGCCGCTCAATTTGTAGGAGTTACCGGCTTTCAGGGTGACGTCCGAGGTAACGGAACCTTTCAGGGTGGCGCCGTTCTCTATTCCGTTGCCGTTGGAATTTCCATTATCTTCGTTATCACTGCATGCGGTGAAGAAGAACATTCCGGCTACCAATGCCAAAGAATACAGTTTCAAATTTAAAGGTTTCATAATTCAATTCGTTTTAATTAATAATGGTTTATAATAATGATTCATGTTTTGTAATTTCCATGATGAAAAAACAACCTTCCATTTCAGAAATTATAGCTTGCCCCTATCTCGAAGTTTGTTCCTTTTTTGTAGCGTTCCACTTCGATATTCTGTCCTGTTTTCGGTACATCCTGTTTGAAGATGATATCACGGTTCAGCAGGTCGTTTACTTGTGCCCTGATACTGAAGTGTTTGTTAAGGCTGTAGCCGACGTTGAAATTCAACGTGTGTACGGCTTGTTGCTTCACGTCACCCAGGCCGGATATACCTACCGAATGGATGCGGCTGCCTTGAAGATTGTATAGCAAAGCGAGGTTCAGTTGCCGCTCTTCGCCGAAGCGGGGAGAGTAGGTGAGGTCTGCATTCACCAAAATGGGTGATGCGCCTTGCAACGAACGTTCCTTATTGGTATAGGCACCGCTTTCGGGCAGTTTTACGTTGGTGTACATGTAGCTGACATTGGCGCCCAGCCGCAGGTCTCGTACCAGTTGTTTGCGGAATTCCACCTCCACACCGCCTGCCATACCGTTGTCTGCATTGTGGAAGGAGTGTATCGTACTGCCACCGTTAAGCATCTGGGTACGTTCTATCGGCTTATCCAGATATTTGAAATAGCCGGTAAGGGAGAGCATATCGCCATTCTTTTTGAAGAGTTCGTAGCGCAAATCAAAGTTGAGATTGTATCCGTTCTGTAGTTCCGCATTGCCACGTATCTGTGCCGAACCGTAGGAGTCCTGATAGAGGAACGGTGCCATTTCGATGAATGAGGGGCGGGTAACGGTACGTGAAACGGAGAAGCGGATACTGTTTGCTTGGTTCACGGTATACCGAAGGTTTAGGGTGGGGAAGATGTCGTTTTTGTTCAGGTTGCGGCGCTTGGAGTATTTCTCTCCTCCGTCTGTGGCATATTTCACCCATTGTTTGCTTATTTCGTATCGTAATCCGAGGTTTACCAACATCGTCTCTATCGGGTAGAAGTCGGTAGACAGGTATCCGGCGTAGATGTCATTACCTGCTTTGTAACTTTCGTAGGGATACATATAGCGCCCTATGCTGATGTTCCCATTGGCGATATTTTCCTGGTTAAGGAAGCCGTCCGTATCGTAAATATCCGTGATAGTCGGTTTCAGTTTCCTTACGTCGTAGTAAAAGCGTGTACCTGCGTAGTCGCGGTTCTTGTCTTTGTAGTTAAAACCTGCTTTCACGAAGTTCCGTTCGTTCCACTTCCATGTCAGGCCGAGATTGGCGTTCCATTCTGTTTCATTCAACTCGCCGAAATAGCGTGCGGTTTCTTGTTGGTTCAGTGTGAATAAACTGAGGGAACCTTGGCTGTTCCTGATATACATCACTTGACGGCGGTCGGGCTCTTCACTGCCGGTTTTACCGTAAGAACCTCCCCAGGTCAGTTCCCATTGTTCACGCTTACCAAAGTTGTGTAAGCCGTTCAGTTGATGATTTTGCAAGGTGTAGATGTGGGTGACGTTGTTGCTGCCGGTTAGTTCGTAGCCTTCGGCATCATTACCCTCCCGGTGCTGATAAGTATCACTGGCATTGCGGGCATAAAAGAAGGTATAACCGATGCGGTCGTGCTTGCGAAGTGTATAACCGAGATAACCCAGTGCTGCCAGCTTTAGTTCTTCCGTATAACCGTTGTAGTTGAAGTCATCCAAGGCGTTCCCGTTGGCTTCCAGGGTCTTATAGAATGCATTGTTCATAGTCTGGTGCCCGTTGCCTGCGCTGATGGAGGCAATGACACTCAGTGTCTGGTTGCTGATATTGAAATTCCTGCCGAGACCGATGTTGCCCCCAAATTCAGGTAGGGAGGTCTTCTTGTTGACGGCAAACGAGGTGTTGAATATGTCTTTGTTTTTTACGTATTCATTGAATTCCGTCTTGCTCATCTCCAGGGCTGCCCGGTCCATCGACGGGCTTTTGAAAAGAGTTCCATCACGGTCCATACGGTAGGAATCTTTACCTATCGTATTGAATTTCCCTCCGGTATTCAGGCTGATATTAAAGAAATTATCAGATACATTCTCTTTGGTACTGATGTCAATGTGCGCTCCCGAATAATCGGCAAAGGCACCGGCGTCATACACTTTACTCACTGTGATATTTTGTACGGTACTCGAGGGGAAAAGGTCGAGTGGAATAAGTTTATTATCCGGATTGGGCGAGGCGATAGGGAGTCCGTTCAGAGTGGTTGTACTGTATCTGTCGCCCAGTCCGCGAACAATCAACTGTCCGGCACTGGCAATGGAGATACCTGTTATCTTTTTTACGCCTTCCTCCACAGTGCTGATGCCTTTGATACTCATTTCCTTGGCTCCTAAGTTCTCGATGGCAAGCGTCGCTTTCTGCCGTTCCATTTGCAAGGCATGTTCACCTTCCAAATTCTTTCTGGCCACTACGGAGACTTCTCCCAGTGTCTGCGCGTCACTCTCCATCTTAAAGTTCAGGATGACCATTTCCTTGCCTACCTTTATACCGGTGACTTGGATATCCTTGTAACCTACGTAGCGTATTTCTACGGCGTAAGTTCCGCTTTTTACGTCCAGTACATAATTGCCGTCAATGTCGGCTATCACCCCCAGTGCACTACCTGATATCTGTACGGTGGCTCCGGTCAGCGGCTCTTTAGTTTGTTTGTCGGTAATGGTTCCTTTGATAGTACCTGCCATGGCGGTCATTGTAGACAGCGTCAGGAGTAAAATCAGAAAGAAAATCTTACCTAAATCCGGTTTCTTACTCATCTCTTTAGTACGTTTCTTGATTAATACGTCTTTTAGTTTCATTCATTTTTTATCCGCTGCAAAGATGAGGCGATATTATTACGTAAATAATGCATACATTGTACGTTTCATTTTCATATCCGTTACACTTCTGTTACATCCGCTCCTTGCCTGAAGGAAGTGTAAAAAAGGGCCTGAAAACTTGTATATTATAGTTTTATCTCTAAATTTGTACGTTAAACCAATTTAATAGACATGACTAATTCTTATCGTGATGACAATGAACGTTTTCGCAGCCTTTCGAACTTAGGGCGAATAGGATGGTGGGAAGCTGATTTTTCGAAGAGAGAATATCTTTGTTCTGAATACGTTTGTAATCTGCTCGGCTTGAAAGGGGAGACGCTGAGTTTTTTTGATTTTGGACAGATGATACGTGAAGATTACCGGGCACGTATCAGTCGCGAGTTTCTTTCGATTACGTATCTGGAGGTCTATGAGCAGACTTTTCCTATTTATTCTACGAAAGGAGTGGTTTGGGTAAATTCGCGTATGGGCAAGAAGGAATGTATGCCGGATGGTACGCTGAAAGCTTTTGGTATATTGCAGCGTGTGAAAGCACCTGACGGTGAATCGGATAATGACGCCATGCGCAGAGTGAATGATTTGCTGTACAGACAAAACTCCATTTCACATTCACTGTTTCGTTTTCTTGAAGACGAAGATGTCAGTTCAAGTATCTACGAGATATTGAATGATATTCTTGACTTCTTCCATGGAGGACGGGTTTATATTTTCAAATATGATGGGGGATATCAATATCAGGATTGCATCTATGAAGTTGTAGCACCGGGTGTGCCGCCTGAACAGGACATGCTTCAGAAACTTCCCACTGAGGGACTTCCTTGGTGGACATCAAGAATTCTGGCAAAGAAGCCGATTATCCTGGAAACTTTGGAAGAGATACCCGAAACCGCGCAGAGAGAATTTGAGGTGTTGTCGCGACAGGATATCAAGTCGCTAATGGTTACTCCCTTGGTGAATAATGACCGTGTGTGGGGATATATGGGGGTTGATTTGGTGGACCGCACGATGATGTGGTCTAATGAGGATTTTCAATGGTTGAGTTCTTTGGCGAACATCGTGAGTATCTGCATCGAGCTGCGTAAGAATAAAGATGATGCCGTTCGTGAGCGCAGTTTTCTCAGTAACCTGTTCCGCTATATGCCTTTGGGATATATACGTTTGTCCATATTGAAGGATGCTGAAAATAAACCTTGCGATTATTGTATAACAGATGCCAACCAGATATTTGCAGATTTATTGGGAAAACCTTTGTCGGAGTTTGTAGGAAAGACTGCTTCTTATTTCTATGGAGACCCTACTCACAGGCTGAATTATCTGCTTGATGTTTTGGCAAACGGTTCTTACAAGCTGGAAGATATGAGTTTTGAACGTACGGGAAAGATTTGCCGTGTTGTGATTTATTCTCCTGAGAAGGATGAAGTGGTAGCGTTTTTCCTGGATACTACTGAGACTGCGCAAGCTCATCAGGCATTGGACCGTAGTGAGAAGTTGATTAAAGATATCTTTGCCAACATTCCTGCGGGTGTTGAAATCTATGATAAGAATGGAATCTTGGTGGATATCAACAATAAGGATATGGAGATATTCGGCTTGGAAGACAAGTCGGATGTTATTGGTATTGATTTGTTCTCTAATCCTAATTTGTCGCCTCAGCTGATAGAGCGGATACGTACTGAGGATGTGGTTGATTTCCGTTTGGATTACTCTTTTGATAAGGTTGACGGGTATTATTCGTCCACCAGGGGGAATGTGATAAACCTGTATACCAAGATTAGCAAGATATATGATAGCAAGGGTAACTTCACCGGATATGTTATGATTAACATCGACAATACGGAGCGTGTGGATGCTTTGAGCCGTATTTGTGACTTTGAGAATTTCTTTCTGCTTATTTCCGACTATGCCAAGGTGGGATATGCCAAATTGAACTTGTTGGATAGAAAAGGTTATGCCATTAAGCAGTGGTATAAGAATATGGGAGAAGATGAGCGGACTCCGTTGGCGGATGTAGTCGGTGTGTATGCCATGATGCATCCGGATGACAGGAGGAGAATGTTGGACTTCTTCCAGAAAGCCCGCATCGGCGAAGCGAAAGATTTCAGGGGAGAAATGCGCGTGTTGCGTCCGGGCACTAAGAATAAATGGAACTGGGTGCGTACCAATGTCGTAGTTAATCTTTTTGAGCCGGAGAACGGCATTATCGAACTTATCGGTGTGAACTATGATATTACGGAACTGAAAGAAACTGCCGCCAAACTGACGGAAGCCAAAGAGAAGGCTGAGGAGGCAGACCGATTGAAGAGTGCTTTCCTTGCCAATATGAGCCACGAGATACGTACACCGCTGAATGCCATTGTCGGTTTTTCGAGCCTGTTGGTGGCGGAAGGGGATGCCGAGGAACGAAAGCAATACATGGCGATTGTAGAGGAAAACAATGACTTGCTGTTGCAATTGATTTCCGATATTCTGGACTTGTCGAAGATTGAAGCAGGTACTTTCGATTTTGTAGAGAAGGAGCTGGATGTGAACTTGCTGTGCGAGGATATTGTATGCGCCATGCAGATGAAGGTTAATCCGGGAGTGGAACTAATCTTTGAACGCCATCTGCCGGAATGCATGATTATAAGCGACCGTAACCGTCTGAACCAAGTTATTTCCAACTTTGTGAACAATGCCATCAAGTTTACCTCCGAAGGCAGCATTTGTATAGGCTATGACCAAATTGATGAAAGTCATTTGCGTTTCTACGTGTCTGATACGGGTATCGGCATCGAACCTGAACAACGGACTGAGATTTTTGAACGCTTTGTCAAGCTAAACTCTTTTGTTCACGGAACCGGTTTAGGCTTGTCCATCAGCAAGAGTATCATCGAGCAAATGGGTGGTACGATTGGTGTGGACAGTGAACCGGGCAAGGGCTCTTGCTTCTGGTTTGTACTGCCGATAGCATAGAGTTATTGTTTGGGAATAGTAAACCAGAAACACGAGCCTTTTCCTTCTACGGAATCTACTCCTATCTGCCCTTTCATCTGCATTATGATGCTTTTGCTGATGGACAGTCCGAGTCCTGTGCCATGCACAAAGGTATTCAGCTTGACAAAGCGGCCGAAGATATGCTCTACTTTATCGGCTGGAATGCCAATGCCTGTGTCGCGTACATAGAATTTCAGATGATTGTCGTCTATTTCCTGATAGCCGAGGGAAATGCTGCCTTCGGAGGTGAACTTGATGGCGTTATTGATGAAGTTCGTAATGACTTGCGTCAAGCGGTTCTTGTCTGCGATGATGACACACTGGGGTAGATATTCCTCAAAACGTAATTCCACTTGTGGGGGGACTTTTATTTGCAGGGAATTGATGATTTCGTTGCACATCTGGTTGACGTCTATTTTGCCAATTACAAAGTCGAATGTTCCGGCTTCTATTTTGGACAAGTCCAGAATATCGGAAATCAATTGCAACAGTAAGTCGTTGTTTTCTTCGATGATGCTTTGGTACTCCTGTTTTTCTGTCTTGTCTTCCGACTCTACCAGCATGCTGGAGAAACCTACGATGGCATTCAGCGGTGTACGTATCTCATGGCTCATATTGGCAAGGAAAGCACTCTTCAGGCGGTCTGCCGCTTCGGCCTTATCCCTGGCCTCTATCAACTTGAATTCGGCTTCCTTTAATTCGGTGATGTCATAGTTTACGCAGGTCATATCAATTACCCCGTCTTCGGGACGGAAATCCCTTACCATGACGTTCACGCGTGTCCAGGTGTAATGCCCGCCTTCGCGCAAGATGCGTGCATCATGACGCAGGTGGGTGCTTTCCCGGTTCAACACCTGTTCGAAGAAAGCAAGGATGACTTTCCGGTCTTCAGGATGGAAGTGGGCGTGTATCCTGATGATTTGGGTCAACGGGGTGCCTTCTTTTTCACCCACATTCCGATACCAGCTGTTCATGGCATACCCGTCTCTTGTCATGGCGTTGAAACGGGCATAGCCTACTTTGGCATAATCGCCCACGAGCATAAAGTTCTCTTCAAACTCCTGTATCTTGATGTAAGCGTTGTTGGTTTCTGTATTATCGATGTTGGCAACCAGGATGTTCTCCAGTTTGCCAACATGGTTAAATATAGGAATTGCTTTGGCTGTCAGGTCTATGCTTCCTTTACGGGTTGTTTGGTAATATCCGCCGATTTGGTCGAAGTCATATTTGAAGGAGTAATCTATTGCTTTCCCTTGCTTCAACATATCTTTCCACTCTTCAGACATAATAGGATTGTCGTATATATTGATTCCTACTATATCTTCTTTGCTCTCCAATCCGAATATTTCCAAATCCTTTTCGTTGATATCAAGCAGTATGCCGTTGCGGTCGTAGAGTTCGATGCCTACCGGAATATTCTGATAGATATCATGGAAATACTTCTTCTCCAGGCTGGCAATTTCTTCGGCCTTGCGCAGCTCCATGCAGATGCTGATGATATTGGCGAGTGAAGAGAACCATAAGTAATCTTCATTGTTCCACTCGCGGAATTCGCGGATAGTTTCGATGCTTAGGTATCCCCAGATACCTCGTTTGGAGGTAACCGGCACTGCCATGACTGATTTTACTCCGATACCGGTGAGGGTTTTTCTTTCTTCGCTTGCTTCATCGGGTATCTCATTGGTATCAAAGAATATAATCGGATTGCCGGAAAGTATCTGATTGTTCCACCAAACATTGGTTCTTAGTATTTTGGATTGGCCTTTCCACATTGGAGGTAATTCGGGCGATAATATTTCGTATGTGCAATGTTGCATATTACCGGCGTGGTCGAATTCGACGATATAGGTACGATCGCCATGGAAGTAATGAAGGATATCACTAAGGATTTTATTGATAACTTCCGTTGTATTATCCGAATGAAGAAAGTCCAGTAATGAGCGTGAAACGCCATTGAGTTGGTAAAGGAGTTCATTCAATCGGTTCACCGCTTGTTCGGGTACGTTCATGCGTTGGCGGGAGATACATTGCAGGGTGCCGAAAACACGGGTATGCCCTTCTTCTGTAATTCTCTTTTCTCCCACTTTGGTGCTGACCCATATAACACCGTACTTGGTCTGCATCGGAAAGACCTGCTCGTAGACGTCCATCATCTTAAAAGTACGGAATTCGGCGCGTATCCTTTCCCGATGTTCTTCACATATCAAGTTCCCGAAATCTTCGAAAGAGATAACGTCCCCTTTCAGGTTAAATAAATCTATCAGGAAATCGGAGCAGTGATATACTCCTTCATTGAAATCGGCTTCCCACCAGCCTAAACGAGCCATTGTAATAGATTTCTGTAATCTGGATATCTCTTCTTCGGATAACTTCATGCTTTGTGATATTTCGGTTTAAAGGCGCAATATAAGCAATAATATTGTTATTTTGTTCTGTAGGACAATAATTTGTGACATGGGAAAGGGGGGAAAGATAAGGCGGATAAACCAAATATAGATTTATCCGCCTTATTTTAGTAAAGAAATCGGCTTGATTACATTCCGAATGAGAACTTGTCGATGGATTGATAAACTACACTGGCAATACTCAGCACTACGATACCCAATGTGCAGATGACGAGACTGGCACGGGTATAGTTATCACTGCGGAAAGCGGCAATCGGCTCATCGCTTTTGTTGATATACATCGCTTTTACAATCTTCAGATAGTAATAGAGTGACAATATAGTATTAACCAATGCAATGAATACCAACAGATGGAAACCACTGTGAAAAGCAGCCGCAAAGATGAAGAACTTTGAGAAGAAGCCTGCGAACGGCGGTATACCCGCCAGTGAGAACAGCGCCAGCGTCATGAGGAACGCCAACTTGGGATTGGTGCTGTACAAACCATTATAATCTTCCAGCGTGAATTTATTCGCACGCAGGGCAACGATGGTGATTACGGTGAATACCGCCAGATTGGCAAACAGGTAAATCAATACGTAGTAAACCAGCGAAGCCATACCCTGCGAAGTACCGCTGATAACGCCCAACATGATGTATCCGGCTTGTGAGATACTGGAGAAGGCCATCAGTCGTTTCAGGTTTTCCTGTCTCAGCGCAAAGAGGTTGGCCAGTGTGATGGAAGCGATGATGACCCAATAGAGCACCTCTTGCCATTGGTCTACCATCGGGGCAAAAACCTTGAACAGGATAGTCATCAGCACGAATGCGGCGGAGCCTTTGGAGATTACGCTCAAATAGGCTGTAACCGTACTAGGCGCTCCTTCGTAAACGTCTGCCGTCCAAAGGTGGAAAGGAACGAGAGAAATCTTGAAGCCCATGCCCGAGAAGAAGAATACGAATGCCATAATCTGCATCGGATTGCCATCAATATGGGCAGGGATATCGGCAAAGTATAGCGTGCCTACCGTCCCGTAAATCAGCGAAAGCCCGTACAGCAACAGCCCGCTTGAAAACAGTGCGGTAAGAATATACTTGGCACCTGCCTCGGCAGAGTGGTGGCGGTACTTGTCGAAAGCTACGAGCGCAGCCATCGGGATACTTGCCATTTCCAGTCCGATGAAGAACATCAGGAAGTGTCCGGCGGAAATCATGAAGTACATACCCAGCAGTGTGGAGAGTGTCAGCACATAGAACTCGCCTTGCTTGATGGCGGTGTCGGGACGGCGCATCCATTCGTGTGCCATCAGGAAAACTATAAGCGTACCTACGCTGAGGATGGATTTTACAATGCTTTGTATCGGTGTGTTGTGATACATGCCGCCGAATGCGTCTTCCACCGGACCGGGGACGATGGTGATGAGTGTGTGGATGGCGAGCAGCACAACGGGTAGCATTGTGTTCAGCACCGGCTTACCGTTGCTTTTGTGCGCATCCGGACTCATAAAGAGGTCGGCAACGAAGAGTATGATGATAACCAGTATCAGCGATAGCTCTTCTTTCATCAATAGGAATTGGGAATAATCCATGTTTAATGATTTATGATTTTTAATTTATGATTTATAATTTGTTGTTTATGATTTGCGGATTAAGATTTATGGAGTGTGCAACATAAGCGGTATGCATAATCCATAAATCATAAATCTTAAATCATAAATCTCATCACACTTTCTCCAATCATCCGGCTTATCCACAATGGAGCGAGACCGAGTCCGGCAACGCAGGCGATGAGGATGATGACAGCTGTCCGTTCATCCCATGTGGCGTCGGTCAGTGTCAGATGATGCTTATTGGTACAAGTCCCGTAAAGGATTTTACCGACAAGACGCAGGATATAGACAGCGGTAATGACGATACTTGTACAAGCGATGATGGTCCATGTGCGGTGGAACACATCGGGATGCTGGAAAGCACCGTTGAAGATAGTCATTTCGGCCACGAAACCGCTAAGCCCGGGCAAACCGAGGTTGGCAAGACCGGCGATGACATAGCAGACTGCCAGGAAAGGCATAATCTTCATCAGGCCGCTAAGCTCGCGAACGTCGCGCGTATGGGTGCGGCCGTAAATCATACCGATAAGGGCAAAGAACAGGGCGGTCATCAATCCGTGGCTGAGCATTTGCAGTACGGCACCCGTAGAGGCCGTCTGGTTCATCATCAGGATGGCGAAAAGTACCAGTCCGCAGTGCGACACGGAAGAGTAAGCGTTGATGTATTTCAAGTCGGTCTGTACACAAGCCGAGAAAGCACCGTAGACAACGGAGATACCTGTAAGAATCAGGAATATCCAACCCAGTTCCTGTGCGGCTTCGGGCATCAGATACATGGCGATGCGGAAACATCCGTAACCTCCCAGTTTCATCAATACGCCGGCATGGAGCATGGATACCGCAGTCGGTGCGGAAGCATGGCCGTCGGGGCTCCATGTGTGGAACGGGAACAAGGCGCCCAGTACACCGAAACCCAGGAAGGTGAGCGGAAACCAGATGCGTTGTTGTTCGATGGGGATATTGTGGAGCTTGGCTATTTCCAGCAAGTTCATCGTGGTACCGCCGCTACCGTAGTAGATGCCCAGTATACCGATGAGCAGGAAGGCGGAACCGCCCATCAGCATCAGTGTCAGCTTCATGGCGGAATATTCCTTACGTCCCGAACCCCATACGCCGATAAGCAGATACATCGGGATGAGGGCTACTTCGTAGAACATGAACATGGTGAACAAGTCGGTAGAGATGAAGAAACCGAATACACCCATGGAAAGCAGTGTGAACCAAAGGAAATATTCTTTAGTCAACGGTTGCAACCGCCAGGAGGCGAATGTACCGGTAAATACGATGATAGCCGAAAGTAGCAGCATGGCTACCGATATGCCGTCCACACCTACGGAATAGTGGATGTTGAGTGCCGGATACCAGACTGTTTCTGCACGGAACAGCATTTCATCCGTTGCACCGCCATGACGGGCTTGCAAATAAACAATAGTCAGTCCGATGGCTGCCAGAAGCAAAGCGGACGCTCCGGCTACCATCACCGCACGTATCTGCGCGATGTTACGGCTGAGCCAGAGCCCGAGGAGCATCAGCATGGGGATGAGTACGAAAATACTTAAAAAGTTCATATCTATATTTACGATTTTACGATTTACAATTTACGATTGAGAAATCTCAGGTTTACAGTAACAGCAGCAATATCAATGCAAGTGTACCCAGCAGGAATACAAACGTGTATTGCTGTATCCGTCCGCTTTGCAAACCGCGTATCTCATCGCTGGTGGCGTTGGCGCTCCATGCGAGGAAGTTGAAGAAACCATCCACCACATGGCGGTCCCACCAAGCGATAGGGCGGCTGATACAACCGAAGATGATGCGGTGAGTGATGAACTGATAAACTTCATCGATATAGAAGCGGTGGTAAGCGGCTTTCCACAAACCGTGGAAACGACGTTCCAATGCATTGGCAAGCGGATGACGACTGCCTGCATACATATAAGTGGCAATCGCGATAGAGATTACGGCTATAGCGATACTTGTACCTGCCACACCCCAATCGAGATGTATCTCGTATGCCGTACCGTTGGAGGAAATAAACTCGCCGAACGGAATGAAACCTGCAACTACTGTGACCAAAGCCAGGAACATCAACGGGATAGTCATTGTCAACGGGCTCTCGTGAGGAACGTGATGGGAGTTGACAAGTTGATGGGTTGACGAGTTGACGAGAGGCTGCGCGGCTCCTTGTCCCCTTGTCTCCTTGTCTCCTTGTTCCTTTCCCCAAAATATGCCGTAGTAAAGGCGGAACATATAGAAAGCCGTCATAGCTGCAATGGCAGTCATTATCCAACCCATGGCCGGGCTGAACTGGAAGCAGGCGGTCAGGATTTCGTCTTTGGAGAAGAAACCTGAGAACGGAGGGATACCGGCGATGGCAAGGCACGCGATAAGGAAAGTGATGTGCGTGACAGGCATATACTTGCGAAGCCCTCCCATGGCAGACATTTCGTTGCTATGCACCGCATGGATGATGCTACCGGCACCCAGGAACAACAATGCCTTGAACATGGCATGCGTAAAGAGGTGGAACATACTTGCCATATAACCCAATCCTCCTTCGTGCGGGTTCATTGACGTGCAAACGCCCAACGCCACCATCATAAAACCGATTTGGGAAATCGTGGAGAAAGCCAGTACCCGTTTGATGTCACTCTGTACGCAAGCCACACTTGCCGCATAAAATGCCGTGAACGCACCTACGTATGCCACCAGGTGCAACACCGAAGGAGCATATTCAATGAACAGCGGGAACATGCGGGCAACCAGATATACACCTGCCACTACCATGGTGGCGGCATGAATCAGTGCGCTCACCGGTGTAGGACCTTCCATGGCATCGGGCAGCCAGATGTGTAGCGGAAACATGGCGCTCTTTCCGGCACCACCGATGAACATCAATCCCAATGCCAGTGGTATCATGGCGGCACCACCTTTCAGCATTGCCATTTCAGCGGGATGGAAGGTGTAAGTCCCGGCATAATAACCGTAAACGAGGATACCTATCAGGAAGCCCAGGTCGGCAAAGCGGGTTACGATAAATGCTTTCTTTGAAGCGGCGATAGCTACGGGTTTCGTATAATAGAACCCAATCAGCAAGTAAGAGGAAACACCCACCAGCTCCCAGAATAAGTACATCTGGAAGATATTGGTTGCCACCACCAGTCCCAGCATGGACATGGTGAACAGCGAGAGGAAAGCGTAATAGCGTTGGAAACCCCGTTCACCTTTCATGTATCCGAAAGAATAGAGGTGTACCATGAAGGATACGGTGCTGATAACAATCAGCATCATCACCGAAATCGGGTCGAGCAGAATACCCATATCGATGCTGAGCGACGAAGTGAAAGGTAACCACGTAATATTGTAAGGCATCAACGTCTCATACGTGCCATCCGCCAGTCGTGGTGCGCTGAAGTACAGCCATGCAGTGATATAAGAGAGCAGTGTCACCACGCCCAGCACTGCGGTACCGATGACTCCGGCCGTACGATGCGACATCCATTTACCTCCCAGCCCCAGCGCGAGGAAGGAGAGGAAAGGAAGAAGAAGGATTAGAATTGTATATTCCATAAGTTTGAGTTTTTAAGTTTTTAAGTTTTTAAGTTTTTGAGTTCTCGAGCTTTTGCTCTTTTGGTTCTTAAGGTTTCTTGAGAGGGTGGTTGACAACCCCGAAAACTTAAAAACTAAAGAACTCGGAAACTTAAACTTACCATTTGAGTTCGTCCAGCTTGTTCACCTGGATGCTGCGGATATTGCGATAAATGTTAATCATAATGGCAATGGCCACTGCCGTCTCTGCCGCCGAGATAGCGATGGAAAACAGTGAGAAGAAATATCCCTCCAGTCCACCCGGAAACAGGAAACGGTTGAACACCGCAAAGTTGATATCCGTAGCGTTCAGTATCAACTCGATTGAAATCAATATCGCCAACGTGTTGCGGCGGGTGAAGAACCCGTAGATGCCGGCGAAGAACATGATAGCCGAAACTATCAGATAATATTCCATGTGTATCATAATCAGTGATTAATGTTTAGTGATTAATGATTAACGTTTTCTAGCAATCAGCAGTCCCCCCACGATACATGCCAGCAACAGGATACTTACAGCCTCGAAAGGCAGCAGGTAACCGTATTTGTCGCCACTCAGCATTTGATGGCCGATGGTTTTGATGTTGATTTCCAGCGGTGCTAGGTCTGTGGTAGTGATGAACTTATGCTTCAATGTGATAAACAATACGATGATGGCTCCACCCGCCGTGGCTCCCAGTCCGGCAAGGAACTTGCTGCGTTTCAGTTTTCCCGCCTGGTCTCCTTCGCCGCTGGTCAGCAGGATGGAGAAGACGTAGAGGACGACAATACCTCCGGCGTAGACCATGATTTGTACGGAACCGAGGAACGTATAACCCAGCAGGAAGTAGATGCCCGCCGTACCGAAGAGTACGAACAGCAGGTACGTAGCCGAGCGCACCATGCGGCTGGTAGTCACCGTCAAGATTGAAAATACGGTGATAAAAGCCGCGAGGAAGTAGAATACTACTGTTTCAAGATTTATTTCCATAATGATTATGTTATTATTTATATTTCGTTTTAGCCGGAATCCTATTTACTCACTACATGGCTGCCCGGATGGTTCAACGTCAGTACCAGTTTGGAACGGTCGAACACGGCATGTTCAAAGTTCTGGTCGAAAGTGATGGCGTCGTGGGGACAGGCGTTGACGCACAACTGGCAGAAAATGCATGAACCGAGGTCGTATTCATACTTTGCCAGTATTTTCTTTTTCTTGCCGTCTTCGGTCTCCACCATTTCACTGGTGACGCGTATCGTGTCGTTGGGGCAAGCCATCTGGCACAGTCCGCAGGCAATGCAGTGATGTTCGTTCCGGTCGTTATGGGGCATCGTCAGCGTACCACGGAAACGGTCGGACAGCTTCAGCGTCTTGCGGTTTTCCGGATATTGTTCGGTTGTTTTCTTGCGCCAGAAAACGGTCATGGTGGTCTTCATGCCCGTAAGCAGGGAACAGACGCCGTGTACAAGGCTGCCGATGTATGAGTTATGTTCTTTTTCTTTCATTGCTCTTTTAAATTAAGAATTTGTTCTTCGTTCATCATTTAAAAATGAAGTCCGAAGACTACGATTAATACCATCAATATCAGGTTTATCATTGAGATAGGTACGAGATATTTCCACTCCAAATTCAGAATCTGGTCGATGCGCAGGCGGGGGAATGTCCACTTTATCCACATCAGCAGGAACACTACGAAGAATGCTTTACCAAAGAACCAGACAAAGCCGGGGATGTAGTCCATAACGGCATTGAAACCGTCGAGCCCTACGATGTGCAACGGCATCCAGCCACCCAGGAAAATGGTGGCGGCTACACTCGCTACAATGAACAGGTTCAGGTATTCTGCCAGATAGAAGAAACCAAAACCCATACCGGAATATTCCGTATGGTATCCGGCGGTCAACTCACTCTCAGCTTCGGGCAAGTCGAAGGGGCCACGGTTGGTTTCCGCGTTACCTGCAATCAGGTAAATGATGAAAGCTATCAGTGCCGGGATGTGTCCTTTGAAGATGAACCAGCCGTCAGCTTGTCCCGCAACGATTTCGGAGAATTGCATCGTGCCCATCAGTACCACCATTGTCAGTATGCTCAACCCGCAGGACAGTTCATAACTGATGATTTGCGCGCCGCTTCGCATGGCGCCAATCAGTGAAAACTTATTGTTGGAACTCCAACCTGCCAGCAGGATACCCACTACACCGATGCTCGATGCAGCCAGCAGGAAGAATACGCCTACATTGAAGTCCAGCACTTCGAGCCCTTTGTTGATGGGCAGGCAGGCAAAGGTGAGGAACGAGGCGATTATCACCATGAAAGGTGCCAGGTTGTAGAGGAAACGGTCTGAGAATTTCAGGTCGATGATTTCCTTGGTCAACATCTTGATAACGTCGCAAGGTACTTGGAGCAATCCCCATTTTCCTACACGCATCGGGCCGAGACGGCATTGGAAGAAGGCGCATATCTTGCGTTCCATGTAAATCAGGATAATGGCGAGTATGGCATACATCAGGATGATGCACACCCCTATCACTACACATTCAAGGAATACAGCCAGACCTTCAGGCATGATGGAGGTCAGTAGCTGGTGAATCCAGTTGGTTACTATACTAAAGTCAAACATCTATTTATTTACGATTTTACAATTTACTATTTACTATTTGATAGTCTGGTATATGTTCGCTATCTACTATTGACCTGTTTTACTTTTTACCTCTTTGTTTTCCCTGCTTTATTACAGCGCAGCCAAATAGTAAATAGTAAATTGTCAAATAGCAAATTCCCCTTATCTATCAATATCAGGTACTACATAATCCAGTGTGCCGCCAATAGCGATGAGGTCGGCAATCTTGGCTCCACGGCAAATGGTATCTACGGTGGAAACCAGCGGCAATCCCGTGGAACGGAAGTGCAGGCGGTAAGGGGTCTTGTCGCCATGACTTTCCAAGAAGACACCGAACTCGCCACGGCTACCCTCTACGGCAGAATAATAACTGCCTTCCGGTACGCGGATAATCGGTTTCATCTTTTCCTGGTAGGGGCCTTCGGGGATGTTGTCTATCAGTTGTTCGATGATTTTCAAACTTTCCTCTATCTCTTCCATACGTACAAGGTAACGTCCCCATGAGTCGCCTTCGGTGCGGACTACTTCGCGGAAGTCCACCTTATTATATACGCCGTACGGCATCCGCTTACGTACATCGCATGCCCAACCGCTGGCACGTCCTGTGCCGCCGGTAGCTCCGAAGGCAATGGCGTCTTCCTTTGAAAGTACACCTACACCTTTCAGGCGTTGCTGGGCGATGATGTTGCCTGTGAATACATTGTGGTATTCATGGAGAATGCCGCGCAGGTAGGGGATGAACTCTTTCACCTTCTTCTGGAAGTTGGGAGCAAGGTCGGCCTGTACACCACCGATGGTATTATAGTTCATGATGAGGCGTCCACCGCAAGTCTCTTCAAAGATGTCGAGAATCTTTTCACGGTCACGGAAGCCATAGAAGAAAGCGGTGAGTGCACCAAGGTCCATGGCAAGGCAGGCATAGAACAACAAGTGGGAGTCGATACGTTGCAGCTCATCCATAATGGTACGGATGTATTGTACACGTTCGCTCACTTCTATGCCCATGGCCTTTTCGATGCACATACACAGCGCATGGCGGTTTTGGTGTGCACCCAGGTAGTCCAGACGGTCGGTCAGGGCAAGAGTCTGCGGGTAAGTAAGGCTTTCGCACATCTTCTCTATGCCACGGTGGATATAACCGCAGTTAGCGTCTATCTTTTCAATGATTTCTCCCTCCAGTGATACGCGAAAACGCATGACACCGTGGGTCGCGGGGTGCTGGGGACCGATATTGACTACATACTCATCGTCGCCGAAAAGCATCAGCTCCTTGTTCTTGACGGTTCCGTCGGGGTTCAGTTCAAGTTCGGTAGTCGTATCGACGGTTTCCTCGTTGTCCATGCGCAAGGGGTTTTCTGCTTCCGGGTCGTCGTCTTTGCGCATCGGGCATCCTACCCAGTCGTTGCGCAGATAGAGGCGGCGCATATCGGGATGGCCGATGAACACGATGCCATAGAAGTCGTACACTTCGCGCTCGTTGAAGTCTGCCGCTTTCCAGATATCGCTGACAGAGGGTAGCTCAGGGTGTTCCCGGTCCAAGGTGGCGGTGCATACTGAGGTTCGTTTACCGGTGACTGTTGATTCCAATAAGTAAACGACCCCGAGTCCGCGAACTTTGTCGGGAGCATCGTTCTCTTCCGGTACTCCCCAGTCCATTCCGCTGAGACATTCCAGAAAGTCCATTTGCTCTTCTTTCCGCAAGCGCAGCATTTCGTCGTGCAAGGCTGCGGGTTCTATATATCTTATTTCCATATTAAAAGTTATTTTGTTTGATAAATGGGAATTTAGGGAAATGAAGAATGATGAATGAAGAATGAAGAATTACCTTGCGGCGTGTTTGCATTGCGCAGCCAAATTCTTCATTCTTCATTCTTAGTTCTTCATTAAATTATCATTTATCTTCTTCTTCTTTCGGTTTCTCTTCTTGCCTGTTCACTCCGTCAAAGTAGTTCTCAATCTTCACTTTGCGTTGTAATTGCATCATGCCATAATAGAAAGCCTCCGGACGAGGTGGGCATCCGGGGATATAGACATCCACCGGTAATATCTTGTCAACCCCGTTCACTACATGGTAGGACTTCTTGAACGGACCTCCGCTGACGGCGCATCCGCCTACGGCTATCACATATTTAGGGTCTGCCATCTGGTCGTAAAGGCGTTTCAGTACGGGAGCCATCTTATTGGTTATCGTTCCGCATACCATAATCATGTCGGCCTGGCGCGGACTGGCACGGGCTACTTCAAACCCGAAGCGTGCCATGTCGTAGCGGGCAGCGCCAAGAGCCATAAATTCGATACCGCAACAGCTGGTTGCAAACGTAAGCGGCCACAGCGAATTACTGCGTCCCCAGTTGACGAAATCGTCCAGTACGCCGAGAGCCACGTTGGCACCTCCGGCATTAAGTTCCCGAACCAGTTTCTCCAACGTTTCGTTGTCTGTAAACTCATCATATGGGATAGATTTTATTTTGGGTTTCTTCGTTACTTCCATTCCAATGCTCCTTTCCTCCAGGCGTATGCAAGGCCCAGAACCAATATAATCAGGAAAAATAAAATACTGAAAAGTCCGCCTACTCCCAGCTCGCGTGCGATGACCGCCCACGGAAACAGGAATACCGTTTCCACCTCGAACATCAGGAACAGGATGGCAAACAGATAATAACCTACACGGAACTGCATCCACGATTTACCACGCGTGGGGATGCCACACTCGTACGGCTCCATCTTCTGCGGATTGTACGAACGGGGAGCTATCGCATTGGAAATAGCGATGACAATACCCACGAAAGCAATTGCCGTCAACAAGACGACTACTAACAAAGTAAAGTTCATAAACCTGAATAAGATTTTAGATATATAATATAGAAATCTTCCACCGGATGACAATACCTCTGAATTGTTGTCCGGTCAAATCTGGATAGAGAGATTTGTTTCAAATGATAATCTTTCTCAGCCCGAAGACATAGTAATGCGAGTCGGGTACCGGAAAAGAGGACAGGTATGATAAACGGTCACATTCCGGTGCTTGCGGTTGTTGCTGCAAACGGATGAAAGCGGCACGGAGAGTGGTGCTTTTATCATTCGGCACCTGCATGGTATCTGTATGCTCTATACACAAAGATAAAGTAGACAGATGGTGGTAAAAGTTACGGATAGCTTGTTGTGCGGTGGGTGCCTGAGACAAAATGCAGCATTCTGTTTTACTGTTTGCCGGAGTACATAAAATAGTCGCAACGTCCATTGCACCATCGTGCAACAAGGCTGCGAGTATGACAATCATACAATATTTTATGCACTGTCTCATACCATTAATTTCTCTTTAAGGCTGCAAAGATATAACAACTATCCTTCATTTTGTAATCTCTGTATAACAAATAATGATTATTTTTACACTTTTTATCCTAAATCAATTCCGCTTCCAGAATTCGGGAGTGAATAACAGTAAAACTGTAAATAGTTCCAGGCGCCCTAAGAGCATGAGGAATGCCAGCAACCATTTGGCGGCGTGGGGCAATGCGCTCCATGAGTATGCCGGACCTGTTTCTCCCAATCCCGGCCCCATATTGCCTATGCTGGATATCACGCAACCGATGGACTCCAGAAATCCTATTCCCATTCCCATCATCAGCAACACGCTTATAACGATAACAATGATATAAAGAAAGCAGAAAGCCAGTACCGTAGATACGATGGAAGGGGATATGACTTGCTTGTTCACCCTTACCGGCAGCACGGCGTTGGGGTGCAGTATGTGTTTGAACTCATTGCGTGATACTCTGGAGAGGATAACCATGCGGATGCATTTCAGTCCGCCCGTTGTGCTGCCCGCACAGGCGCCTATCACCATTATGATAGTCAGCAGCCCCCACAGGACGGGTGTCCACAGCATGTAGTCGTCCGTGGCAAATCCCGTAGAAGTGTGTAGTGAGATAACCTGGAACAGCGATTTGCGGAAAGATTCTTCCATTCCCATCGGACTTGTATAATAAAGCACAACCGCAATTACTCCGGTGAAGCATACCACCGACAGGAAGTACCATTTCAATTCGGCATTATCAAAGACTTTCTTGAATTTCCGGTTGACTAAGAACAGCAGTAACGTGAAGTTGATGCCGGAAATAAACATAAAGGCGGAGATTACATATTCTATATAAGGGGAGTTGTAATAGGCCACACTGGCTTGCTTGGTGGAGAAACCGCCCGTACCGGTCGTTGCAAAGGCGTGGCAAACGCTGTCGAACCAGCCCATTCCTCCCATCATCAGCAAGGCGACAAGGGTAAACGTGATGCCTGCATAGATGCTCCATATCCATTTGGCGGTGATGCCGATGCGTGGATGCACCTTGTCGTGCGTGGGCCCGCTTGCCTCGGCTGCAAATACCTGCAAGCCGCTTACGCCGAAAATCGGGAGTACGGCGATGGTGAACATAATGATTCCCAATCCGCCTATCCACTGCGTCATGCTGCGCCAGAAGAGTAGTCCGTGAGGCAAGGATTCTATGTTATTAAGTATGGTGGCTCCCGTACTTGTGAAGCCGGACATGGTTTCAAAGAAAGCATCCGTGACGCTCGGGATATATCCGCTGATGTAGAATGGTAGCATACCGAAAAGCGAAAAGGCCACCCAGGCAAAGCTCACCAGTACATATCCGTCGCGGCGGGTTAACTGGCGTTCCCCTCCCTTGCCTGCTATCGCCAGCAATAGGCCTACACCTGCCGTGATACCTCCGGCTTTCCAGAAGTCCGTCAGGTCGTTCTCGCCGTAATAATAGGACACACCGGAGCAAAAAAGCAACATAGCTGTTTCCAATAACAGTAGAATGCCGATTATCCGTATGATTGTCTTAAAGTTAATCAATTTTTTATTCTTAATTAATTAAAGTATTTTTCGATTTTCTTAATCATCATGTTCAGGCAGAATACTACTACATGGTCGTTCGCTTGTATCTGTGTATTACCCATCACCACCACGCCCTCGCCGTTACGTATAAGTCCTCCGATGGTAGTACCTTTGGGCAACCCCAAGTCTTTCACCGGATGCTTGGTGATTTTAGAACCGGCTTTCACGGTAAATTCCGCAACATCGGCATTGGCAAAGGTCAGGCATTTCACATTGCTTACGTCGGCATCCAGCATCATCTGGTAGATGTGGCTGGCGGCAATCATCTTTTTATTGATAACCGTACCGATGTCAAGGCTTTCCGCCATACCGATATAGTCTATGTTTTCCACTTCCGCCACCGTTTTGCTCACGCCCATGCGCTTGGCTGCCAGGCAGGCAAGGATATTCGTTTCCGAGTTGCCGGTCAGTGCAACGAAAGCTTCCGTGTTCTTCAATCCTTCTTCCACAAGCAGGTCCATGTCCCGCCCGTCTCCGTTGATAATCATAGTTTTGTCATCCAGCAGTTCTGTCAGGCGGTTACAGCGGCTCAGGTCGTTGTCCACAATCTTCACCTGCATATAGTCGGGAACGTATTGCGCGGTACGTACGGCGATGCGGCTTCCGCCCATAATCATCACGTTGCGCACGTCGGCGTAGTCTTCCTTTCCCGCAATCTTGCGGATGTAAGGTACATATTTGCGGGTGGTTGTGAAGTAAACGATGTCGTGCAGTTTGATGGTATCGTCACCCCGTGGGATAAGCGTTTCGTTGCCACGCTTGATGGCAACCACGTGATAGGGCAGTTCCGGCCCTCCGAGTTGGTGCAAGGGAATATTCAGTATCTCTGCCTTTTCGCGCATCTTGGCACCTATCAATATCAGTGCGCCACCGCAGAACTCCCACCATTGGCGAACCCAGCTCATACGGATGGAAGATACGATTTCTTTAGCGGCAAGCATCTCCGGGTAGATTAATGACCCTACGCCCAGTTTCTGGAAAAACTCCTTGTTCTTGGGCAACAAGTATTCATAATTATCAATGCGGGCAAGGGTTTTCTGTGCGCCGAGATTGGTTGCCAGCATACAGGCAGTCATATTACGGCTTTCATCAGGCGTAACGGCGATAAACAAGTCTGCTTCACCCGCATTTACCTCTTTCAGTCCTTTGATGGAGGTGGGCGATGCGGTGACAGTCATCAGGTCGAAGTTGGAGTTAAGTGTACTCAACCTCTCCTCATTGTCGTCCATCAGTATGATGTCCTGCTTTTCGCGGGACAACAGCTTTGCCAAGTGTGTGCCTACTGCGCCGGCACCAGCAATGATTATCTTCACGCTTATTTAGTTGAAAGTTGATAGTTGATTAAAGATTCCCTCTTCATCCATTCCGCACAACCTGTACAGCTCCGGTATCGAACCATGTTCTATAAACTTGTCGGGTACGCCGATGCGCTGTATATGCGGTGTATAGTCGTTATCTGCCATAAACTCAAGTATGGCGCTTCCCATGCCACCCTTCAGCACACCGTCTTCCACCGTAATGATGCGTTGGAACGAACTTCCCACCTCATGCAGCAGTTCTTCATCCAGCGGTTTGAGGAAACGCAGGTCATAATGGGCGATGGAAAGACCTTTCTCTTCTTCTGCCCGCTTGATGGCACGTGCGGCGATATTTCCAATCGGACCTAGGGTGATGACGGCAAGGTCTTTACCATCCTTCAACTTCCGTCCTTTGCCAACAGGTATTTCTTCCAGCCGGCACTTCCAATCCACCAATACCCCGCGTCCGCGAGGATAGCGGATAACGAACGGCCCTTTATCCGGCAGTTGTGCCGTATACATCAACCGGCGTAGCTCATGCTCATCCATCGGAGAAGATACGGTTATGTTAGGGATAGGGCGGAAATACGCCAAGTCGAATACTCCATGATGCGTCGGTCCGTCTTCGCCCACCAGTCCGGCACGGTCCAGGCAGAGCACTACGGGTAAGCGGAGCAATGCAATGTCATGTATCACATTGTCGTATGCCCGTTGCATGAAGGAAGAATAAATATTGCAGAACGGCTGTAACCCTTCCTTTGCCATGCCACCCGAGAAAGTGGCTGCATGCCCTTCGGCAATCCCCACATCGAAAGCACGGCCGGGCATCGTTTTCATTAACATATTCATGGAGCAACCTGTAGGCATGGCGGGAGTGACACCCATAATCTTCGGGTTCTTTTCAGCCAGTTCCACCAGCGTCTCCCCGAAAACCTCCTGATAGAGTGGAGGAAGATTAGTCGTGTCCGCCTTAATCCGTTCGCCCGTTTCCGGATTGAACTTGCCGGGAGCATGCCAGATGCCCGGCGCTTTTTCGGCAGGTTCAAACCCTTTTCCTTTGATGGTATGCAGATGCAGGATTTTCGGTCCTTTCAAGTCCTTGATATCCCGGAGTACGCGCGCCAGATTTTTCACATTATGTCCGTCGATAGGACCGAAGTAACGTATATTCATTCCCTCGAATATGTTCTGCTGTTGGGCTGCCATAGACTTCAGGCTGTTGGCAAAGCGTATCAGCGCTTTCCGGCGTTCCTCGTTCAGCAACCCCATCTTGAACAGCACCTTGGACATTTTGAAGCGCAACTGATTGTAACGGTTCGAGGTAGTGAGATTGAAAAGGTATTGCTTCATTCCCCCCACGCTACGGTCTATCGACATGTCGTTGTCATTGAGGATAATCAGCATATTGTTCGGGGTAGATGAAGCATTGTTCAGCCCCTCGAACGCCAATCCGCCACTCATACTCCCGTCACCCAAT
>ULTJ01041337.1_pt1 | contig 24584 bp, 40 predicted proteins | sample 1957491 | NCBI WGS metagenome assembly ULTJ01 (sample SAMEA4835731, study PRJEB28245) | human gut metagenome | biome: gut microbiome; material: fecal sample | place: Denmark | collected 2008 | reverse complement strand
CCCCTACCACACGCTCATACAATTCGTGAACGCTTATTGGCTTCTCTTTTTTTTGACTGCTTCGATTTACCTGCCGCCTGCGCCTGCTTTTCCAGTTCAGCAACGACAAAGGTTTTATAGGTTGCAAATAGCGACGGGTCAGCATCACACAAGCCTATAAATTCGCCAAACGGCATGTCAAAAGTTTCATTGTTGGCAAGCAACGTCGAGTAGAAAAGTAAATATTCGTCTATAAGCTTGCCGAATGCAAACGGTTCTCCTTTTAATTCTTCGTAAATAAAGAAGTTACGGAGAACATTTTTAAGAATATATTCAGTACCATTAATTGTTAGCTTTTTCATATTTTGTTTAAATGAATTGAGCGGTTTTTACCGCCTATGTTAATTCTGTATTATCCCAATGGATTTTCATTTTGGTCTTCACCTGAGCCACCACTATCACCACCTGCCGAACTATCTCCATTCGTAAGGACACCAGTACCATCAAGGGACACCGAAAACGTTGCTTTATCACCATCGGGCGCATTTAATTCAAGCGAAGTTATTAAAGCTTTCCCCTGATATGGCTTTTTAGGTAACTTCCAACCATCTGTAGGTAACGAATTACTGCGATTATCAGGTATGCCAAAGGCTATGTCAACAGGTTGCGCCGCAACCATCATAGCAAATAATTTATCGTAACCATTACTATCCGCATCTGCGCTAAAACAGTTTTCGCTGGAGCAATTCCAACCCAGTTTCTTAATATTCTTCTCATTCCATATACCACTATCCTTACTCTGTGAATCAATTGTTTCGGTTGACATACCGATTTTACAAGATGTTGCCAATGCAATAGCCTTACCATTGATAAACAACATCAAGTCTTTTCCTAATACTTGTTTTGCACTCATTTTATTATATTTAAATATTTGGTTCTGTCTCAAAAGAGAATGTAAGTCTCTGAATGTATGTTTCTTCTATAAATACCTCACCACATGCCATTAATTTCGCATCTATCACATCAAAAGTACCATATTTACTCTTTTTATGCTCTAGGGCAACCCGCACCGCTTCCGCTATACTGATAGAATTCAAATAATTGCTATCTGCTACAACTACTTCAACACTCACATTATCCCCAGTACCGTATCTGTCTTTTGTCTCATTGGGAGTTAGCCCCGTCCTACTGTAAAGGATAAAAGGGAATGTTGTCTGCTTTTTCGTAGATAACGGATAAATCTTTTCTCCAACTAACTTTGTCAGTTCTGCGGATTTTTTAAGTTTCTCATAAATATGTATGCCGATAGATATACTCATTTCCCTTTTTTACTTGCGATTTTGTTTATAGCATCTATTATGTTTTGTTGCAAAACGCTTTCAGCTTCTTTCTTTTTCTCATTAACCGCATTGCTAAAGAAGTTGTACGCATTCATATTACCTCTGTTAGCGCCCTTCTTGGTAGCTCGTTCTGTCGTACCCAATTCAATAAAGCGAAGTATGTAAGAACGTGCGTCTTTCCTCCGTTTATCCAGCAAATCAATGCGAGCGCCCGAAGCGTTACGATAAACCGCTATATTTATATCGTTCTTCAGCGGCTTATGAGTAATGCCGTTTTTTGTCACAGACTTGGACGCAGTGGGGAAAAAGGAAACCAAATTGCTTTGCGCCCCTTTACGAATGATTAATGCTGATTTTCTCAAAGCTGATTTAATAGCATTCTTTGCCTCCTTATCATTCAACTGTATTAGTAATCGGTTGATTTTATCTGTATCAACTTCTACTTTATAGCTTGCTTGTATCTGTGCGTCACTCATTGATTAACTCTGCTTGTATTACGGTAGTTTGTAGCACTCTATCCCGGTTAATGGAAATGATTTTATATTTCCTGCCCTCGTACATTAGTATCATTTTTTCGTGTACATCACGGCAAAATCTTATTTTACAAGTTATTGCCAACGGGTTAAATATCTCGCCGTTTACCATCTTCCGACTGCCGGACGCGAATTTAACCTCCGCACGCTTTGAGAACACATCTATCCATTCGTCCGAAAGACCGCCTAATTCATCACGCTGTGTTTGGGCTTCTTGAAAGCGCACAATATCCCTTAATAGTCCTGCCTGCATATCATTCATATTTTTTAAATGGTCTAATCAAATAAGCCAACGTATAAGGTATTACGTTCGGCGTAGCGAAAGAAACGGGTTCACGATTTGCATAGAAATTGCCCGCCAGTATCTTGATAGCATGTTTTAACATTGGATTTAGGGCGCCGTCTTCCGTTTCATAACTTGAAAGTTCTGAATTAATGGCTTTCTCTACGGACATTTGAGCGACTACAACAATGTCGGATAAATAAGTATCATCATCGCTAAAGTCTATATTCAAATGCTTCTTTATTTCCTCAAGTGTAATATATTCTTTCATGTGTTTTTGTTTAAAATGAAAGTGGGGACATACGAACGCCCCCACCTCCGAACAACTAATATAGAAATGATGAAAACAGAATTACTTATGCAACCTTTTTCTTGGCGATGGCAAAGGCTTCGGTACGAGCCGTTACCAAATCGTAATCAGTATTAAGGATGAAGTTGACTACATTGGACTTTGCGTCGGTATAAGGGTCTATAATCAAATCCATTTCGCCAAACTGTCCGATAGCGGCGTAGGAGAACACACCGAAACCGATTGTGTCAGCATCCATATAATTGGAAACCAACACCGGATAGCCGTTAATCATTCCATCCTTGCAAATCATTTCAGCCGAGCCTTTTTCTTTCGGGGTTGTTTTCAATGCCCCGTAAACTTTCGGAGTACAAACATAAGCCGCTGTGCCGTCTGTCACGTCTGCACCGTTATCCATTACGGTAGTTTCCAATGCTACGACATTTGCGAATGTGAGTGCGGTATCATATTCTACATCCGCCTTAACTTTCACAAAACAGCCGTCGGTTGCGCCTGCTAATTTTGTACCGGAAAGCAGCCATTTATTAAGCAACCGGGCAACCGCCTTAGAAAGTTGCGTCAACACGATGTTTTGCAAATCATAATTGGTCTGTTTGATGGCAGTACGGGAAACGGGAATAGAAACAGAGACACGTTTAGGCGTTGCCTTTACCTTACCAATGTTCAAATCACTATCGCCGATAGTAGCGGTTTCGCCTGCGATGGATGCCTCTACCGCTTGCAGTGTCGGGAAAATGAACTCACCTGCCAGCCCGCTTTGCATCTTGATGCCCAACTTTTCAAGAATAAGCCCCTTTTCAAGCGGTTCGATAACTTCACCAACGGAAACGGGCACAGCAGCTTCAGTGGAAGTAATCGCAGAAACCTCGGAGCGGTTTACTACTTTGATACCGTTTTCAGAAACAATTCCCTTGTAATCACTCAAAGAGCGATGGTTTACAACATCATCAACCGCCTTAGCGAACAACGCCGCACTAGATACACCGCCAATATAATTAGGCTCGTTATCCAACCCCCTGCGCTCTGCACGCATTTGCAACAAAGCCTTTTCGTTCTTCAATGCGTCGAACTCCTTTTGTTCCGTTTCGGTCAAAGCACGTTTTTCGGCTTCTGCTTTATCAAGCATTGAACGCATTTGTTCTTTAATCTCTGAAATTCTTTCGTAATCTTTTCTCATGTTAAATAAGTTTTCGTAAATTATTAATTTGGTTTATATAATCATCGTTTGCGCCAAGACTTTCAAGACTTCTAACGGTCACATCTGTACCGAAATAAGCAGGGTCGGAAACTATAGCAATATCAAACAATCTATCAATCTTATGTACTGTACGTAGCCAAATGCCGTCCTTTTTCTGATAAGTGACATTTTTCTTTTCATCCGTCCAGTAGGAAAATGAAGAGCCGAATAAATCACCTCTATTTATCATTTCCAAAGTGTCGTTTCCCTCTTGCGTGTTTGGGGCTTCAAACTTGTATGCCAGCCCATAATCATCAACTGATAACAGTAAAGAGCCTGAACCCATATTTGAACGTGCCAACAACCTTTGTTTATTGTGTTCTAACAAGGCTTTAATATCACACGAGCGTATAAGTTCCTCCGTAATAGCACCTTTTGAAATAATTTCAATAAAGAATTGTTTTTTGTCTATATCGTACAATATACGTGATTGCTTTTCAAATACAGAGCCGTACCCTTGTATCGTTCGCCCGTCTATTTTTGGCGCCGCCTCTGCTGTAAAACTTCGTATTTCCATATCCTTTTTACATTATGTTTTTTATCCGTTATTTGGTAGCGCATCATTCTTTTTGTTCTCACCGTGTATCTTAGCCGAATTGATAGGAGCAACATTGCAGCTTACCATTACTGTATTTCCACCGTCAACAGGTGCAATACCCCGTTTCATCCGTAAATGGTTTGTAGTGAATACACCTAACTCGTACATACATTTGTCATAGGCTGCACGGGTAGTTAAATCGGTCTGATAGAGAGCATCCAAATCAAAATTTATTTTATAGACACCGCTTAGTTTGTCCGGCACTAACTTTGCGTTGAACTCTGCTTCTATCTGTGATAGTATAGGCTGCAATGTATCCGTCAAGAATGACACCTGTCCCATTTCAGAGGCTTTATAATTCGTGGACTGTCCGGCAAATGCCTTATCCGGGTTCACGCCATAGAAACGGCATATATCCAACACAGAGAACTTTTTTGTTTCAAGCAACTGCGCATCAACCGGATTTATAGATAGTTGCTGAAATTTCAAATCTTCGGAAATGGCGATAATGTCCTTACCGGAATTTAGCTGCGCCTCAACCCTATCAGCTACTGGCGATGTTTGTTCAAAATCAAGCGCATCAATACCGGACATGCCACCACTTGCACCATAAAGCAGGGCTTTTACTTTTGTTCCATTCTGAAAGGTCTGCAAATTCTGATTATCCGCACTTGCTGAAATGGAAAGTATGCGTGAGGCGTAATAAATTGTACTGACACCAGTATAACCGCCATCTAGGCTCTTATTTTTCAAATGAATCACATCATCTGCATCGTACACACCGCTAATATGATTGATGTAGTCTGAAATGGTGTATCTGTTTGAAAACTTATCGTAGAAAACCGAATTGTTCGCACAAAGTATCAGTTCTGAAACTTCACCAAATGAACGCCTTATAAGAATGTAGGTGTTTCCATTATTCACCATTTGGATGATGGCATTCTGCATAAAATCGAATGAGTTAAGCCGCCTGTTCGGTCTGCGTGTCAATACGCTGTACTGTTCGTTTTCACAATCAATGGAAAAATATCCGTTTTTCTTTCTCTTTACCTGCAATGGCAATGAAGCTATTGTGCCGGATAGTATAGATACGCAACGATAAACCGACGCAAGCTGCATCGCACTGCTTGTGCTCGTTACGTCAATAGGCTGTGACGGCACAGACGGCAAACGGGTTTGGATTGTCTTTCCTGTCCCTGCACTCATATCCACAGACCTTTTTTGTTGTTTATTCCAAAATTTCAAGTTCATATTTATTGTGTTAAATTATTGTACATATAGAATGTCATAAGGTTTGTTATCGCACCGTCTATCTTCAAATTATGAGTTCTCTTTATAGGCTTCTTGTTTTCGTTCCTGTCTTCATCCAGTACGGCATTTCCAAAACAAAACCAAGTGATTGGGTTAGGAGAAAAAGAAATCTTTCCCCGTTTAGTAGCGAGTTCAAAACTTTCTACAGGGCTTGTGAATGTGCCGTATGTTTGTTTTACGGGTGTTAAAATCTTCTTTGCACCGGAAGCGGAAAGCATGTTTACAAATTCTAAAGAACGGTAAGGGTCATAGCCGATGCCAAGTATTTTCACGTGTTTGTTTCTTGCCAAAATGTCCGCTACAATCTGCTTGTAGTCTATCACATTGCCGTCACACAATTTTAAATATCCGTCATTAGCCCACTTTTCGTAAAGTTCACGGTTAGGATGGTTGGGTAGAGCATCCTTGGGGAAATAATAATCTGTATGTGAATGGAAAGAATGCGATATAGCCGAATAAAGCATGTATGTGACCGCTGAAAAATCATCGCAGACTGACAAGTCAACAGCAACCATACAAGATGGTCGGTTAGTCAGTTTGTCAATGTTCACATCTTTTGCAAGTGCTTCAATATCGGATGCAGAAAGCCATGTCTTTGCAGTATTCTGTACGAACAGGTTAAGCAGTTTCGTTCTGAACTCCAAAGCATCATCAGCACTTATCAGGGCTTTTTGGTACTCACTCACATAGAAGTCTTCATAGACGGTTATACCCATGTGCGGCTGTACCTTGTACCATGTGTGAGGGTCGCTTTCTTCATCGCCTACATCCGGTTCAAATATATGGGCAAACACGGCATCATTAACCAGTTCATCACGTAGTATTGCCTTATAGTTTTTCAGCATATCAATAAACGGGCATTCTTGTTTGTCGGATGCAGTAGTTATCACAATGGTTAAAGGGTTGAGCCGTGCGCCCATTGAAGACGTTAGAACGTTCTTCAATGCTGCGCTATCGGCTTGTGAATATTCATCCAGTATAACCGTGCTTGCATTTAAACCGTCCAACTTATCAGGGTTGGATGCAAGGCAACGGGCAAAGGAGGTTTTTCCCTTTATTCGATTGTATATAATTTCACGGTTAATGGTAAACCGTCGTAGCTTCGGGTCTAAGGCTTTAAGTATATTGCGTATTTCGTCAAAGCATACTTTCGCCTGATTGTATGAGTTGGCGGCTACATAGGTCTGTGCATTAGCATCGCCGAACAATAAATCATATATTGCCAAACTTGCAACACTCGTTGTTTTACTGAACTTACGGGGTACAAACAAAAGTGCTTCACGGATAACCCGCTTATTACTCCCACGATGATAAAAGCCTAAGATATCCGCAAACTGAAAAACCTGTATAGGTGTCAGTTTGTATCGTGTTTTCCCTTTAGTCCCGCTAAACTTTAGGCTTTCATAGAATACAACGAACTTACGTACTTCACTTGGTCTGAAATCGTATATATCAAGAAAACGGAAGAAGCGAACTACTGAAAGCAACTCGTATAAATTATGGTTGTCCGGCTTATTAATACAACCGCCAACATATGAATTCAGCCGGATGTCTGCCGTATCTAAATTGTATGAAAGCACATCAATACCTCGTAATCTCCTTACGGTAGTATCTTTTAGCTGTATCAATTCATCGTTAGTCAACATTGCCCGCCTCGTTTACTTTGTTAATTAAATCGTTTACCTCGTCATCTTCTGTGGCTGTAAGTGTTTGCAGGGTTAGCCCAAGTTCACGCAATTGCTTGCGGGTCGCTTCCAGTGCATCAAACAGTACTTTAAAGGCGGGATGAGCCGTTAACTTTTCGTTGTCCTCACGTGTCTTTTCCTTTACGTAAGACTTCATTCGTTTTTTGGATATATCGGAAAGGGCGATACGAAACGCCATATATGATCCTGCACAAAGTTCTATACACAAATCCAAGTCGGGTGTATATGTCCCTTGCGATGTCATTGCTTTACTAATCTTTTCTTTGATGTCGTCTAAATCACCCATTTTTACACGCTTTTTTCACATAGCTTTTTATTGTTATGCTTTGGTAGCTCGTTAGTTAACGACACAATATGTCACCCCCCCAAACAACCCCCACCGTTTGAAAAAACTCTGCGTGTGTACCTACTAGGGGGAGTGGGTTTAGGCTATTCCGACACGAAATAAAAAAACCGCCCCCCTCTTGTCGAGGTGAAGCGGTTTGTTAATATTGAAAGAATGAAACTATTCTATTTATAATAAAGATAGAATCTCTAAGAAATAGTATGAATTGTATTTGCGTTATATCTAGTTTGAACATCCGGCGCTTCTTCTACCTTTGCCTCTTTGCTTTTAAATCCGTCAATAGGTAGATTATCGTCTTTCTTTCCCGAAGCACGAAGAGAAAACTTTTTTAATATCTCAGCCGCTTCCACAGCATCCTTTTGCAAAACATCATTTTTTGAAGCATCTTCTTTCAATCTAGCTGCTTTCTCAGCAAACTCTTGTCCAATAGAGGACACACATTGTTTATGCATTTCAATATCATCAAGATTTTTACAAGCTATATGTACATTGTCACCCTCAGTAAAAAAAACATTTAATTCTCTTAATTGCTCTATATATTTTTTAAAACCATTTTCCTCAAAAGGCAGTACCAAATGTGTTCCTTTCTTTAAAGTCTTATTAGTTATGGTTATGCCCAAGCATGAATCTAAACCGGGATATATAAACTCATGCGTTGCTAATGCTGTATCGGTCATAAGTTCATATAGTACTGGGGCATTGCCAACTCTTTCAGTGTTATATTTTCTTTCAATATCAGACCATATAAAAGGATTGTCATCGTCTTTTATTACAATCTCATTGTTCCAAGTCTTCATACATTCACCAAACGTTTCTTTCCTTATTCTTTGAGACTCAAAAAAAGAAAGTTGTTCGAATGTCAAGCTATTTAAGTCTTCGGTATATTTCACTTCTTTTACTGCTCTTTGTATAGCTATCCTATTATCTACATGATTAAACATCTGCTTGGATGCTTTAGGAGTATTACTTATAGTACGAGATTCTTTCACCGATACATCAACGTGTTCCTTCATTTTACTATGTATAAATTACGATTTCTTTTTTTAAATCAAATTTGTTCAATATCAGCCAATATATTATTTGGCAAAACATTCAAAGATACAAGAAATATACAAAAAAACAAAAAAAACACGGAAATAATATTTTCCCGTGTTTTGACATTTAGAGAAACGTCTCCGCAAACCGTTCCGTACTTCTCCTATTATTCTCCTGTACACTCTCCTTCGAGTGGCTAAATGCCCTCCTATGTATCTCAGCGTGGCAAGCATGACACAAACTCTGTAAGTTCATCCGGTCAAACATCAGCCGTTCCATTGCCGCCACACCCACCACGCTTTCAACTGGTCTAATGTGGTGTACTTCGGTTGCCAGCGTACTGACACCATTCTTTGCACATTCCTCACACACCGGACTATCTTTTAGCTTTTCATTACGGAGTTTTCTCCATCGTGCCGAATTAATCAGCTTTATGTATATCGGGTTACGGCTCATAGTTTTCCTTTATTTATGCTGAAACGTGACGTTCTGCCATCGTAAACAACCCGTTCGACAACTCCCATTTTTATCAAATCTCTAATCGTATCCCGTGCATGTCCGAAACAGGCAACGTTATTTAACTCCCTTGCAAAACTATCAACATTGGAAGTATATGCACCTTTATCAAGTAGGAATGCTGTGATATAAGCCTTTACAATGCCGTACTTTAAAAGCGTACTTGCTTTGATATATAAGTCTTCATTTTTCATAATCTTCTTGTCTTAGTCTCATTTTGTAAATTCTTTAATCGTTTCATACTCAAAACAAATTCTATCGCACTGGTACAGATTAACCAACTCTTTGCGGGTAGCCTCTATATCTTCGGTATGCAATTCAACATTATATGCAACCCGTGTGTCATTTGACATACATACAATTCTATTTATCAAATACATAATCAATCATTTTTAGGTTTATACTTCCATCCATTCAGCTCATACACCCTTTTTCGTGCCTCTTCCCTATCTCGGTAGAACGGCTCGTTATATACCGGATTGGCAGTTGTTATTCTTCCGTCCGAATAATCACAGCGGTATATCCTAAAGTCTCTGCCGTGCGGTCTGTATTCATATTCTCCTACTCTCATTTTATAAATGCGTTATAGATTATTTACCGCTATTAGTAAGCTTCTCCATGGCTTTAAGAAAAGCCTTATCCTTTACTGGCTGCGGGGTTCTTTCCCAACATCCGCAACAATATGCGCCAATGGGCGTGTTGTAGAAACCGCCTTGTATTTCTTTGCCGCACTTCTTACATTTCAAAACTTTATTCATCTTTCAAATCGTTTTCGTTAATACTTTCTTCATCCGGCAACTCTCCACATTTGACCGTTTTCTTTGCAGGAACACGCATTTCTTTTTCTGTGAACTTGTTTTGCATATAAGCGTTAGCATCTTCCCAACTGTCAAAACAAAGATTAGCATCGGTGTACAATGCCAATATCGTTTCATTCAACTTATCAAGCGAGCCGTAACAACTGGAATTAATAATACCCGAAGCACTCTTAAATTGGTTGTTTAATCTGTTATAGTTCTCCGATACAAACCTATCAATGTAGGCACGGTTATTCTCATTAACAGCTTGCTTTTGAGCCGCTGTATCTTGCAAATAGTTTGCATTAAATAGTTTCTTTAGTTTTGCCATAATCTTAACTGTCCGTGTATTTCATCTAATTTATATTGAGGTATTCTTCGTTTGGGCTTCACAAATTCAAAGTGTTTCTCTGCTTCTGAAAAATCCGCAAACATATCTTTTATTTCATCAGGTACGGGTTCTTCTATTTCCTCGTGTTCAGGGTCTGCCACTCTAAGGAAACACCCTACGAGATATTGTATTATCTCATAATTAGAATTAATCCGTATTTATCTCGTATCTCTGAAAGTCTTTTAAAGCTATCCAAGTCGATACGGGCAACGATTTTCCCGTACATCAACGGTCTTTTCTTTCTTCGTCTCATAGTATCTATTTTCTCAAACTATCACCTTTGAGCACTATCGGGGTTGTTATGGCACGCAACCTGTCTACGGTTCTTTCTCCATACTTTTCCTTTAATTCAGATAGTGACAAATTTGTAGTTACAATTAATAATTTCCCTTTCTTCTCCGCTTCATCTACCAACTCGGCAAAGGCTAATCTTTTCTCACCATATTTTACGCTTAAAAACTCCGTACCTATATCATCAAGATAGATGATATGCTTTTGCTTTATAGCGTCTAATTGTGCGTTCATTTGCTGCGCATCGTAGCACGACACAATTTTATGGCAATAGTGATTTAGCAAAACCGGAATAATCTTGCCGCAAATAAGCGTTTTGCCACGCCCACAGTTTCCAAGACAAAGCAAGCCACGCCCCTTGTTATCCGTAAGCCACTTTGCAACATCGTTGTACTCATCCTGCCATGAAGCAGAAGTACCTACAAAGAACTGAATGCCTTTCCATAAATTAACCTTGGCATCAGGAACGGAGATATATACCGTTTTAGGAATTGGGTTAAATCCTACATCTGCCAAATTAGAAAGAGCGTCTTTAAAATCTACCATAGCATTTCATCATATTTAGATTGCGAATTATCGTGCAGCACTACGCCAGTATCGGCTTTGTTATATTTGGGCTTTTCGTTTTTAAACCAAGTAGCAAGCCGCAAACCTACTTCCCACGTTTCTTGCATTTCAAATCGCATCTTAGTTTCTGATTTGTTTAACTCACCCCAATACCGGAAAAATGCTTTTATCATTTCTTCGCCATATTTGGCGGCATAAGGAATTAGTGTTTGATAAAAAGTTTCTTTCCGTTTGAGTGTAGCAGCTTTAGCTGCGTCCTTCTTTGATACTCCTTTAGGAGTATTTTCTTTATTATCATTTACATTAGCATTATCATTTACATTAGGTTTAACTTTGGTTTCGCTTTGGTTATTACTTGGTTTTTCTTTGGTTTCTTTTTGGTTTCCCGTTGGTTCATCTTCTCTTTTGGGTCTACCGCCTTTTTTCCCATTTTCAAACCGTTTGTTATTCACATCTATTTGAGGTTTCATAAGCGTAAATACACTACGTGCTATCGGCTTTAGGCTTTCAGTTTCCTTACCGTATAGGCTATACTCCATTATAGCCGTGTAAATCTCACCCTGAACGTCTCTCGGCAAATCTTTTATAGCATCGTAGAAACTTCTGTAAAACACAAAACTATCTCTCATTATCGCTTATTTTCTTGTGTATAAATCGCATTTCCGTGCCGCATTAGCGACAAACATTCTATTATGTACCGGACACCGGATAACAGACGGGAAACCACTTGGCGGGCTTGCATAAACGCAACTTATACATTTTACAGATTGAATGCTTTGCAGTTTCTTTGCCATCATCACACCTCCGTTATTTTAATACCATGTTCTTTCAGCATGAGTTTACGCTTAATAATATATTCCTTTGTCCGCATGCCTTTAGCATCTTCTACAACTAAAGTTTTATCGCTTTCTCTTAGATATTGGAAGTCCGCAACGGGATAAGACACAGGACGCTCTATTACTTTACCTGTATCCTTATCCCGTTGCGATGGTATCAACTCAAATTTAACTTGCTTTTGCAGCCCGGATATAAGCCCTTTCTTTTGCATAAGTTCAAGTTCTTTCAATCGCCTGTATTCTCTTATGCTGTCACATCCGCCATATTTGACATTATTATATTTTGACATATTTTTATTATTATATAAGGGGTTTCAAAACAGAAACCCCTTATTTTGATTTATTTTCCTACATCTTTTTTAGATACATACGGGTAAACATCCATTATTGCAGTTTCCTTAATGCATACAGCGTTGTACTCTGCCATAGTACCCCTCATTCCCTCGTCCAGTTTCTTCATTGCATCCCGAAGGTCGGCAGATTGAACTAATACCGATGTCTTTGTTTTCTTTTCTGAACCGCTCTTTTCGTCCAATGTGATAAATTCCAGTCGGCAAGAAAACCACTTGTCGGCGGCTTCTTCTTCGCTGGGGAATAATTCACTATAATTGGCACGTTTGATATCCGATACAGTAAATTCACCGGATATAAACGGCTTTACTTCTTCAATTATTCTTGCTTCTGCCTCTGTAAAAGAGAGTGCATCTACCAAATAAGGTTCAGTTACTTTTTTATTCATCCCGTTCTCCATTGTTTTCTCGTAACGGATTTTGCATAAAAACCATGTGTGAAATGCCATAATTTTTTTGTGTTTTAATTGTTAATTAATTAGTGTGTTGTGAATAAGCCTTTTCTTCTGCTATAAGCTTGTTTATTTCCTTCTTTAACTTACGTATTTGATTTTGTACCGGAACATTCCCCTTTGTCTTGGGTTTTAGTTCTTCAATCTGCAATCTAAGCGGGCAAATAGCTGTAGCCAGTTCGATACATGCAGGCAAATCAAAGCCAGTCTTTAAAGAACACTCTACAAGTTCGTTAGCGAATCTGATACGTTCAGTAAGCTTCCTGATATTATCTACATGTTCTTCCCGGTACATGGCAACAATTCGCCCGGTGTTCGTATATCCATCGTAAACGACATAATACAATGTGTCAACGGTTGGCATACCTACGAAATGCCCCAAGAATTGCCAGTAGTACTCATCTTTTTCTGTAATCTCCTTGAAAAACTGCAATGTCTCTATCTTGCCTTGGCTCATTGGACATTTGATTTCACCAAGCGCCTTTATCTCACCATCAGAGCCATATACATAAAAATCGGGGCTATCACCAAAGCCTGCAAACGGTTCGTTAAATACAATATCCTCAAAATCGGTTGTACATGACTTTACTTCATCTATTAATTGGGTACGAACCCATTCTACTGCTAACGGCTCGTTATCATGTCCCCAATCAAAAGCCTTATTACTGCCATTTTCACGTGTCACCCCAGTTCTACGCTCGTATCGTACAAGATACAGAGCATCAAAAAACGCTTTACCGAACGGTGTGCCTTTGCCCGCTTTCATCAAATCGGGCAAAGTAGATGCCGTTATTTTCCCATGCCTTTTGGCATGCCACTCGTATTCTTTTTGTTCGGGTGATTTAATTACTACTGATTTCATATTTCTGCAATTCTTTAATTTGTTCTTTCGTTAACTTATATTTTCCGATTACTTGTTTTACAGTGTAACCGCCTGCCAATCCATCCAAAATGTTTTTCCAAACGACTGACCCGGTTACAACGGTCGGTCGGGTATCAGCATCCGCAGGCTTGGGGACAAATGCCCGAATACGCAAACAGTCTGTCATTTCCCCGAACGCATTGATACGGGTAGAGCCTACTTGTACTCGCTTGTTTACCCAATCCTCTATATTCGGGGTTTTGTATACCTTTTCAATAGTCTTGCAGTTGGTTTTATTCAATATCATAGGCTTTACGTTCTCGTGGAAATAGGCTACAAAACACTCGCTTTTCTGACCATTGACCCCGGTAACCATTTCCTTTTTTGTTTCTTTGATGGTTAGTACGATGTCCTTTCCATCGGGCAAAGAATAAGCGCCCAAATAATCGTAGTTAAATTGGTTCTTCCAATGCGTTAGATGCTCCATTATTAAACCCTTTCAAACTTTATGCTTCGACTGTAGCGTTGCTTACGAGCAAATACCCAGTGCTGCAATCTACATTGCAATAAATCTGATTAGTATTAAATTCATCCTTATAATTTTCAATTATTACAGGCTCTATCACCCCGTTGCGCACTGCAAATCCGAAGTTATCTTTAATCACCTGCATTAGTTCGGCGAAGCTTTCAGACTTATAAGCTCTACCGTATTCCGGTTTGCAGACACTTGCTTCTTTAGCTCTTTTTAAAATCTCATTTTTAAATTCTGTAAATCTTGTTTCCATAATTGTATTCTAATAAATTAAATCGTTTGAATTAGCTGATAAATAATATTCCTCGTAGCATTCCCGGCATACTGTAACCGTTATAGAGCGATGCCGCCCGTCTATGCTTTCAGTTTCCACTTCTACACCTTCACCGGATATTATTTCCGTTCCGCAATCTGCGCAACGTTGAATATCTTCGGGGCATTCACCGATAATACGGCATGTTTTACAATGCTTATTGCACATGACTGTTTTGATTTGTGTATGTACAAGCAAGTACATATAAGATTGTCACTATAAGCACACAGAGCGCTACGATAAGTTTACCCGTTTGGGGTTCACCGTCTGCAAGTCCGCAGGTTAGAAAAACTCCGATTATTGCAACCGGGCTTTGTTTCAGTGTCAGCATGATTTTTTGATTTTATTGTTTTAAACTTGGGTCTATTGCATATCGCAGCACATCAGAGCCGTTACATTCCCATCGCCCGTTTTGCCTATCGGTAGTCTTTATTGCTCTTATTCTATCCGATGCAACAAGGGTTTCAAGCCGTCTCTGACCGCCTACCAGTTTGGCGGCTGTATTCTTACTGAACGTTACGTTTTGGGCGGCTCTTAGGACGGTGTGGTATCTATCAAATTCCATTGCCATAGCTTTATTTTTTACGGGTTACAATAATTAAGTTTTCTTCTATCTTCATTTCTGTTTTGAATAGATAGCCATCTAATTTCAAGTTGGATGCGGTTGTACGAATAGACCCTCTTTTCGTAAGAGGAAATTGTACAGAGCAGCCTATCGGCATTTCTGTAAGGATTAGTTTTATTGGTGTTGAATCCATTGTTATGTATTTATTTATTAGTTTTGCAGAAAAAAATATGACTTTAGTAGAGATTATTAATAAACTTCTATCGAAGAGGGAACAATACAAACAACTTCGCTCTGCTTGGTTTCAGAATATTCTAATTGTAGAGAGTACGATATTAGGGGCGATTGTTGCTTTATCGGACAATAGTAAAGAGAGCATTTATGTGCGCATTGCTTTTGTTCTAACGATAGCACTACTGATACTTGGCATCCTAAGCGCAGTAATCGCACTATACTATGATAATGCTTGTGCGAAGTTGGCGATAAAGGCAATTCGCGAGCAAATACATAAAATGAAGGAGGGAAACGATACTGACGAAGCGATTTACGCAGAGGACGCAAAATCTTTTTTATTTTTCGATATACTAACTTATATATTCTTTTCATTGTCTTTTATTTCTTTGATGGGTTATACTGTCTTGAAAAACATTCCCGAATTACTGTGAAGATTGCAGGGCTTTCGCCCTGCTTGGTTTAACTTATAATATCGTAATCTCTCTATTTCCTATTTTCTCATCAGATACACATAATGCTACGTACTTCATAGCCTTGTAATCATAGGCAACTTCAATAGTATTCCATCCTCTACCGTCCTCTCTTTTGTCGTAAACAGTATTAATGTGCTGGTACATCTTATTGCCCATTAGAAAGTTTATACTGCCGGACATATCGAAATGAAATGCTACTGCATAACTCAATGTCTTTTTCTCATCTACCTTTTTCATGATTTCTATATTTTAAATTTGTTATTATTGATTGATTGATTAACTTTGATGCGACAAAGATATATGAGTATACTCTACTAAGCAAACTTTTAGTAGATTTTATTCTATCAATTAACACATATTAATAGACTATATTATGACAGTCAAAGAACGCATTCAAGAATACATTGAATTTAAAGGAATTAGCGTATATCGTTTAGAGGCAGATGCAGAAATGTCTAAGGGATATTGGGGAAAAACAAAAAGCATATCCTCAGATGTTGTCGCAAAAATAAGTAGAATATATTCAGACATTTCAGCAGAATGGCTTTTAAGAGGTTATGGCGAAATGATTAAAAGAAAAGATTGCAAGAGCCAAAATACTGACGATAAATATAAAAGTGAAAATACCACAATAGAAGAATTAAAGGAAAAAATAGTAGCATTAAAAGCTGAAAACTCCGTACTTCGAGAAATTGCAGGTCTCAGAGCGAAAAAAGAAAGTAAAAGTGCATAATAATTGATTTTGAAACAAGAGAACGAATAAAGTAGATATATGGAGGATAAATATTATATGAAAAGATACGAATGCTATGATGTTAAAGAATTGAATTTCACGGCAATCGACTTTGAAACTGCAACATTAAAAGAAAAGTTTCCATGCCAAATGGGTTTGGCTATAGTTCGTAATGGGGAAATAATAAAACGGGTCTCTAAATATATAAAACCTCCAAGGAATTATTATTTAAAATCATGTATAAACGTCCACCATATAACGCCGGAGATAACACAAAATGAGCCGGAATTTGATGAGGTATGGGATAGTATAAAAGAATATATAGATGGGGAATTTATTGTGGCGCACAATGCAAGTTTTGATATTCCAGCACTTGAAAACGTCTTAAACTATTACTGGATAGAATTACCAACATTAAAGGGATATACTTGCACAAAGAATATATATGGAGGTATATCATTAGATGTAGCTTGCAAAATGTTTGATATTGAATTAAACAATCACCATGACGGTTGTTGTGATGCTTGTGCGTGTGCTGAATTGTATTTAGCGCATATAAATGGCATTTCCCCAAAACATAGCAAGGATGAAATTTCAAAGGAAAAGAAAAATACTCAACTAAACATATTCGATAATGCGTTTTTAGAGTCTCATCAAGCTCTAAGAGGTGATATTCTCAAAAAAGACTTATCCAATGCAGATGTACGAAATCCTTTTTATGATAGAAAGGTTGTGATAACAGGGATTTTCACGCAAGAAAGGAAGAGCCTCGGGTTGCAATTAAAATCAATGGGGGCTGATATAGATACGGGGATAACAAAAAGGACTAATTATGTATTGGTTGGAAAAGACCCTGGTATTAAAAAAATAGAAAAGATTGAAAAACTCATTCATGACGGATATAAAATTAGAAAATTATACCAAGAGGATATTGATGCTATTTTTGCAGGCAACTGGGAAAACTACCATGCTACTAAAGAAGTAGTAAAAGACATAGATTTAACCATTAATCATTATAATACACATCATGTAAATTTTGAAAACGGTATAAATATAATAGCTTCTAAAGAATTATATTACGGAAAAGGGTTTAAGGGTAATTTTGACCTATTTAATCAAATAACAGGAAATCTTGGAGCATGCGGAGATAATGAAATATATCCGGAAACGAATATTTGTGTATTAAGCAATTCCTCAATAGAAAAACTTGAAAAAGGAGAAAAAGATGAAACAATATTATATATACAAGATTTCTATAATAATAATAAATCTATAACTTTCGATTTTAAATTTATGTCAGAGAATGATATATTAACTTTTTGCGCCAAACGATGTGAGGAGTGCGGCGATGAAGTAACAAAAGAGTTATATATAAAATATATTACTTCAACGAAAGTACATAATAAAGAACAATGAACCAAAGCGAAAAAATAGCAGAAAGGGTTATAAAGCTTGCTTATGAAAAAGGCGATATATTAGATTGTGCTGATATTGATGGCTCTGTACGTAAGTTAATTAGCCACAATGTAGGTAGAATACTTTGTGAATACGGAGTGTTTAAATGAGGCGGAAACATTTAGTGATATCGCTAGACTTATTGTTAATTGTTGGGAACTTGTTTATCGGGAAAAATCACATGATAAACGCATGGACAATTCTTTTTTAAACCTTGCCCTAGGCGTTCAATCTCGGCTTTCCGCTTCTGACATTCAGACTCCTCGGCTTCTTTATATGATTCATAAGATACAATCAGGTAAAGCAAATGCATCCCAGCCCAAATTATAAATATAGCAAACGGAGACAACACTAATAATATTATGATATAAGGAATCAATTCCATAATGATATTTTTAAAGGAAATAAACTAATTTGATAAAAATAGCGGAAACAAAAACCTCCGCTACTATAAACTAAAGCAGACCGAGCCGCAAAAGAAGCTCACCTATTAAAACGTAAGCAAGTAAAGTAATACCGAATAAGCTTAAAATACAACATATCCAACCGGAAGTATCTTTTTGAAGCATAGCTACTATTATTGATTATTTGCTAATTTACATATCAATAGTTATCGTATCTTTATACTCTGCATCGAACCCTACAGTAACCTTTACTGTATCGCTTTGCGGGTTATTTTCCCCGTTATAAGAATACCCATCAATTGGAACTTTGGATTTTGAAATAGTATCTACTGATATTTCATTTTTATGCTCATCTTCATAAACAAGAACATCCGAAATGCAGCCGGATAATAATAAGATAATGACAGACGATAAACAAAGCGATAAATTGCGCATGGATATAATTTTGTTATTCATAATACAATGTTTTTCATATATCCGTATATTACTAGTTTTGGTATACTCAAAAACATTTCTTGTATTACAATACTGTAATATTGATTAATTGATTAACTTTGTGCGAGAGATTAATAATATCATAATATTAACTGATACCCCTATTAGAGTATCAAAAAGAGTGTCGTATTATAATTAAAGAGGATATAAAGCCATTAAATATCAGCCCGTTACCCTACAAGTTAAATAGATTTTCGTAACGCGTAGGTCGCCAGTTCAAGTCTGGCTAGCGGCTCATAAAAAAGAGATGCTTTTGCATCTCTTTTTTTATGTCCTTTCCTATATTCTTTCTACCTTTGTCTTTTCAAAAATAAAAGGAGAATATGAGAAAGAAAAAAACAAAAATCCTTCTCGGAATATTTGCAATCTTATTACTTATTGCAATTGCTTGTGCTGGCACGGTTTATTATTATCTGTTTGCCCCACAATTCAATCCACCCAAAACAACCTATATTTATATCGACCGTGATGACACGGCTGACTCCATATATAATAAGGTTAAAGCCCAAGGCCATCTAAAGAATTTCACCGGATTTAAATGGATGGCAAAATGGCGTGATTATCCCAAAAGCATTCATACAGGACGCTACGCTATTAAACCAGGAGAAAATGTCTATCATGTGTTCAGTCGTTTTTATAGAGGATATCAAGAACCGATGAATCTTACCATAGGAAGCGTACGAACATTGGACAAACTAGCCCGCAGTGTAGGCAAGCAACTCATGATTGATTCCGCTGAGATTGCCAGCGTTATGAATGATTCAGTATTCCAACATAAAATTGGGTACAATAAGGAAACGATAGCCTGTCTTTTCATCCCTGAAACCTATCAGGTATACTGGAACATGAGCATAAAAGATTTCTTTGAACGAATGCAAAAAGAACATCAGAAGTTTTGGAATTCGGAACGATTGAAGAAAGCAGAAGTTATAGGTATGACTCCGGAGGAAGTTTGTACCCTGGCATCTATTGTCGAAGAAGAAACAAACAATAACCCCGAGAAGCCAATAGTAGCAGGTCTTTACATCAATCGCCTCCATTCCGGAATGCCTCTGCAAGCTGATCCTACTATTAAATTTGCTTTGCAAGATTTCGGTTTACGCCGCATTACAAATGTCCACCTAGATATAGATTCACCTTACAATACCTATCGCAATCTCGGTTTACCCCCCGGACCGATACGCATCCCCTCGCCCATTGGGATAGATGCCGTATTAAATTACGCCAAACATGATTATATATATATGTGTGCCAAAGAAGATTTCTCGGGTACTCACAACTTTGCATCCAACTATGCCGAGCACATGAAAAATGCAAGAAAATATTGGAAAGCATTGAACGAAAGAAAGATTTTCAAGTAATATTACGATAAAATAAAAGCAAAAGGCTATATTTGCGACTATTATTAAAACTGTGACTAACACTTAAACAATAAAAAATGAGCAAGCAACTCTTACTTGGCGATGAAGCCATTGCACAAGCTGCACTAGATGCCGGACTTTCCGGTGTATATGCCTATCCAGGCACTCCTTCTACGGAGATTACCGAATATATCCAGACAGCGCCAATTACTATTGAGAAGGGTATCCATAACCGCTGGTGTTCCAACGAAAAAACGGCAATGGAAGCAGCATTAGGTATGTCCTTTGCCGGAAAACGTTCACTGGTTTGCATGAAGCATGTTGGCATGAACGTGGCTGCCGACTGTTTTATAAATTCGGCCATCACAGGTATAAAAGGCGGACTGATTGCTGTGGTAGCCGATGATCCCAGCATGCACTCTTCGCAAAACGAACAAGATAGCCGTTTTTATGGTGATTTTGCACTTATACCGATGTACGAACCAAGTAATCAACAGGAAGCATACGACATGGTATATAATGGTTTTGAATTTTCAGAACAAATAGGTGAACCACTATTAATGCGTATGGTTACACGTCTGGCACATTCCCGTTCAGGTGTTGAACGCAAGGAACAAAAACTACAAAATGAAATCTCATTCAGTGAAGATCCACGTCAGTTCATTCTGCTTCCCGGGAATGCACGCAAGCGTTATAAGATTCTATTACAACGTCAGGATGAATTCATTAAAGCATCTGAAAACTCTCCATACAACAAGTATATCGATGGTCCAAATAAAAAACTTGGTATAATCGCATGTGGTATCGGTTACAATTACTTGATGGAAAACTATCCTGAAGGATGCGAATATCCGGTGCTTAAAATCGGACAGTATCCTCTTCCCAAAAAACAATTGACGCAACTTGTTAATGACTGCGATGAAATTTTGGTTTTAGAAGATGGGCAGCCATTTGTTGAGAAACATCTGAAAGGTTATCTTGGAATTGGCATCAAAGTTAAAGGCCGCTTGGATGGAACATTGCCACAAGACGGTGAATTGAATCCCGACAGTGTTGCACATGCTTTAGGCAAAGAAAACAAAGCTGAATTCAGTATTCCTTCTTTGGTAGAAATGCGTCCGCCTGCACTGTGTGAAGGTTGTGGACACCGTGACATGTATACAGTATTAACTGAAGTATTAAGAGAAGAATATCCTGCACATAAAGTATTTAGCGATATAGGTTGCTATACATTAGGAGCCAATGCCCCATTTAATGCTATCAACTCTTGCGTAGACATGGGAGCCTCCATTACAATGGCAAAAGGTGCTTCTGATGCTGGTGTATATCCGGCCGTCTCTGTTATTGGCGACTCCACATTTACCCACTCTGGCATGACAGGTTTGCTTGACTGCGTAAACGAGAATGCTAACGTAACAATCGTTATTTCAGATAATGAAACTACAGCAATGACCGGTGGGCAAGATTCTGCCGGAACCGGTCGCTTGGAAGCTATTTGCGCAGGCATTGGCGTTGCACCTGAACATATACGCGTTGTAGTTCCTTTAAAAAAGAACTATGATGAGATGAAACAGATTATACGCGAAGAAATTGAATATCACGGTGTATCCGTTATTATTCCTCGTAGAGAATGCATTCAAACCTTAGCACGTAAAAAACGAAACAAGTAAAACCATGAAAAAAGATATTATACTTTCAGGTGTGGGCGGACAAGGTATCCTCTCCATCGCTACTGTTATCGGTCAGGCCGCCCTTAAAGACGGTCTATATATGAAACAAGCCGAAGTACATGGCATGAGCCAACGAGGTGGTGATGTACAATCAAACCTACGTCTCAGCGATCAGCCTATTGCTTCCGATTTGATTCCCACTGGAAAATGCGACCTAATAATTTCTCTGGAACCTATGGAAGCATTACGTTATCTCCCATATTTAAGTCACGAAGGCTGGTTGGTTACCAATGAAGCTCCTTTCATTAATATTCCCCACTATCCCGCAGAAGAGGACATAAAAACTGAACTCGAAAAACTGCCTCATAAAATTATATTAAATGTAAATGAAGTAGCTAAAGAAGTCGGCTCTCCACGGGTAGCTAATATTGTATTATTGGGTGCAACCATTCCGTTTTTGGGTATAGATTATGTAAAAGTACAAGATAGCGTCCGTGACATCTTCCAACGCAAGGGAGATGCCATTGTGGAATTAAATCTAAAAGCTTTAGCAGCCGGCAAGGAAATCGCAGAAAATCTGATGTAAATTCTAAATTTCAAAACACCATGAATGACAAATACTGGGAAGAAGAAATAGAAATCATGCCGCGTGAGGAGTTACGTAAACTGCAACTCCAGCGGCTAAAAAAAACAATCAACATTGCGTCAAATTCTCCATATTATAAAAAAGTTTTTCAAGAACACGGCATAACGGCAGATGTTATTCATTCCGTAGAAGATATCCGCAAAATTCCGTTTACAACCAAAGCCGATATGCGCGCCTGCTACCCTTTCGGTTTGGTGTCCGGCAATATGCGCGAAGATGGCGTACGTATCCATTCATCCAGTGGCACTACAGGTACCCCAACCGTCATTGTCCATTCTCAACACGACTTGGATTCTTGGGCCAATTTAATAGCACGCTGTCTCTACATGGTAGGTATACGCAAGACTGACGTCTTCCAAAATAGTTCAGGTTACGGTATGTTTACAGGAGGTTTAGGTTTCCAATACGGTGCAGAACGTCTAGGTGCTTTAACTGTTCCTGCAGCTGCCGGCAACAGTAAACGGCAAATCAAGTTCATCACGGACTTTAAAACAACCGCCTTACATGCCATTCCCAGTTATGCAATTCGTTTAGCTGAAGTTTTTCAGGAAGAAGGTATCAACCCTGTCGACACAAGTTTAAAAACACTTGTTATTGGAGCAGAACCTCATACAGACGAACAACGTAAAAAGATTGAGCGAATGTTAGGAGTTAAAGCCTATAACAGCTTTGGCATGACTGAAATGAATGGTCCGGGTGTCGCCTTTGAGTGTACCGAACAAAACGGAATGCATTTTTGGGAAGATTGTTATCTGGTGGAGATTATTGATCCCGAGACAGGAAAACCTGTTCCTGAAGGCGAAATCGGAGAATTGGTATTGACAACTCTTGACCGTGAAATGATGCCATTGATCCGTTATCGTACTCGTGACTTAACCCGCATATTACCCGGCAAGTGCCCATGTGGGCGTACGCATGTGAGAATTGACCGTATCAAAGGCCGCAGTGACGATATGTTTATCATCAAGGGAGTTAACATCTTCCCAATGCAAGTTGAAAAAGTATTGGTACAATTCCCCGAACTGGGTAGTAACTATCTCATTACATTAGAAACAGCCAATAATCAAGATGAAATGATTGTGGAAGTAGAGCTCAGTGATTTGTCCACCGACAACTATATTGAACTAGAAAAGATACGTAAAGAGATTACCCGTCAACTAAAAGATGAAATATTAGTCACACCTAAGCTAAAACTCGTAAAGAAAGGTTCTTTACCGCAAAGCGAAGGAAAAGCCGTCAGAGTAAAAGACTTACGGGACAACAAATAAAAAAGTCAAATAAAAGTATTACATGATGCACTTAAAGTGCAAAAACTTATACGGATAAGTGCGTAAGCTGGTGCAAGTAAATGCAGAAGTTTACGCACTTACTTTTAAGTTACCCTTTCATTTCCTAAAGTTTAAATTTATTTAAAAAGAAAAAGGAACGGTAGTCACAAGATTACCGTTCCTTTTTATAGAAAGCCGCACCGATGATGTGATGAAACTCCGTATGACATGATTTGAGTGCCCGTCCTCTTTGTAATCCACCGACTCAAGAGTTGCCCCGAAGGGTGTGGCCCGCCATTGAGAAACGAAGCTTGTCTCGGTATTTCATTAAAATTGATGAGTTTCCCGATCCAATCAATGCGGCTATATTTTTCTATAACAAAGGTAACAAGTTTATATGAAAGAAACAAGAAAAAACAGAAAATTGTTTCTTCAGTAAATCTGTTTTCACAATTCCTCACCTTCATTATAAACAAAAAGCGCTGACTACCTATTTGTAATCAGCGCTTCGTAGTTTTATAGCTAAACGGTTACTTATGCAGCTTTTGCTTTAGCAACAATAGCCTTGAAAGCTTCCGGATGGTTCATAGCTAAATCGGCCAACACTTTACGGTTGATTTCGATACCAGCTTTGTGCAAAGCGCCCATCAGTTTAGAATAAGACATACCTTCCAAACGTGCAGCAGCGTTGATACGTTGAATCCACAAAGCACGGAAGTTTCTTTTCTTGTTCTTACGGTCACGGAACGCATAAG
>ULTJ01058470.1_pt1 | contig 24770 bp, 22 predicted proteins | sample 1957491 | NCBI WGS metagenome assembly ULTJ01 (sample SAMEA4835731, study PRJEB28245) | human gut metagenome | biome: gut microbiome; material: fecal sample | place: Denmark | collected 2008 | reverse complement strand
TCTTTCAGGCAGGTGAGCTCCAAAAGAAAGCCGGTAGTGCCGTCGGTCAGATAAACCAGCGTAAAAGAGCCGTCGGACGACTCTTTTCGATGGTGTTCTTTCAGTCCCAGCGCCTTTTCGTAGAAATCGATGCTACGTTCCAGGTTGGTGACGTTGATATTGAAATGGTCAAATTTACTTTTTATCTTCATACTATAACGGGAATTTATTTAATGGTTGCTTTTATAATCTCACCCACGTAGGTTCTTGGCATTCCATCCATTGCGGCAGGTGAAGGAAGTTTCTTACATTCCAAGATTACAGACGGCTCGGTCTTTCCGGTAGGATAGAAGCGTACTGTATAGCTCTCGGTTTTCTCCATTTGTTCGTAAGGTTGGTCGGGTGACAAGATGCTGAAGATGACAGGCTTGCCATTGACCTTACCCAATGAACCGCCGGAGTTGGCTGTCATCATGGTCATGTTGAAAGGCTCATCGCCGATGACGATAACCAGTTTGCCGGCTCCCGTTTGAATGGCGTCCGCAGATAATTCACTTGGAGCGATAACCTTGTATTCGGACGGAGCGGCAGGGGCTACAGGGGCGGCTGGCGCTGCCGGAGCAACAGGAGTGGTAGGAGCAACGGGAGCAACAGGAATGACTTGTTTCTTTTGAGTAATTACTGTCACTCCTGAATTTACTATCGCTTTTTCCTCTTTCTTTTCTTCGACCTTTTCCTCTACCGGAGCTGTTGCAGTGGAGGCGCTTAAGGCTTCGGCGGCACCCAGACATAGCTCATCAACGAAATCTACGGTTTTTCTGCGCCACTTGGCAAGCCCGCGCACCAGTTTGGTCTTGGCTTTGTTCAAGGCATATTTATCGGTAATCCACTCTTCCGCTGTATAATTTTCTTTCCCATCCCGATAGCTAAAACGGATTTTCTCTACCTCGAGGATACATTTTTCAGGCAGGCAGATGACGGATGCATAATAGATTATCTTGGTCCGGTCCAACGACAGGGCGCTGGAACTGAATACAATCCATTCGTCACCGGTTCCCACAATCAGCCCTTTATCCTTATCACTGTAAACTACACGGCTGTTGTTTTCATTTTTAGCCAACCGGGCAGTCAGCCATTCCATCATGCGGTTGTAGATTTCCTCCTGAGACATACCGGGAATACTGAATTCCTTGCTGAATACTACTTTACCGTCTACTTCGGGAACGGCTCCGGCTAAATATTTACTGTCGTCACGATCTGCATAGAGCATGGTGGGTAAACACAGGCAAAATAATGCCAAAAGAAGTTGTGTCAAATTTTTCATAATAGATATGTTTTATTTTAGTTATGAATTACAAATTATGTCATTGCGGGGAGGGGAGTTCAAAACTCTGTCCCCGGTGGGATATCGTCAAGAAACGGCAACCGTGATTTTCGGCGAATGCACGGAATGCGTTCCCTCCTTGATAATTCTCGCTGAAATGCATAGGCGCAAAGATAGTGGTTTTTATTTGTTCCACGAATTGTTCCGCGCCGCGCATATAATCTTTTCCCATACGGTTGTCTACCGGAAACATGGTTACGTCTACCCGTGGAGCTGTTTGTTGCAACAACTTCACCTCGGCAAGAAAGTCACCTTCCGCCTTGCGTATCTCCTGCGGGGTGGATTCTTCACTCCAATGCCAGTTATTCAGGTCGCCCGCATGAAACAGGCGGACACCTTGCAAATCTATCAGGAAAGAAATACCCACATCCGTCGAACCAAACGCCCCGATGCGGATATTCTCATCCTCATAGACATCGCCTTTATTGATATAGGTGGCATCTTCCGCTGACGCGCGCCGGTGTTTCAGGATATCTTTAGAGAAGATATAGTGGATATCTGGTCGTTTGGCTTTCCATGAAAGAACTTCGCGGTTGAAGTGGTCGGGATGGAAATGAGAAGAGAGTACATAGAGCGCACCCGGTTTCTCCAGCAAATAATCATGCACGATTCCCTTACCGGACTCCTCTTCCGAAGAGTCTTTATAATAATCGATAATGACTGTTACTCCCTCCACTTCAATCGCGAAGCCGCTATGGTAAATGTAATCAAGTTTCATTTATGAGTTGAATTATAGCGCAATATTACAAAAAACGCTACACAAACTTCCGGTTTAGGCTGTTATTTTATGCAAAAGCCTTACATTGGAACTTCAATCAGGAGAATATGCGAATCTTTCAAAGTCTCCAGTTCAAAGCTGTTTGTTTCGTACACGCCCATGCCGTCGCGACGGGAAAGCACCGTATCGTCCACTTTGATTTCTCCTTCTATCAGGAAGATATAGACACCGGCATGGGATTGATGCGTATGGTAGCCTAACTTCTTGCCGGCTTCTATTTCTCCGATAGAAAACCAAGTCTGCTGGAGCAGTTTGGCGGGCGCATCGCCATCGGGTGATACGATGAGGGCAAGTTCGTTTTTATGCAAGTAAGGGCGGATATCAAAATCTTGGTAAGCGGGAGGTGTATTCAGCTTTTCCGGCATTATCCAGATTTGAAGGAAGTCCACCGGTTCGGTTTCGCTTCCATTCGCTTCACTATGATAGATGCCCGTACCGGCGCTCATGGTTTGGATGTCGCCTACGGTGATGGTACGGCTGTTTTGTTTGCTGTCTCCATGTTTCAACTTCCCTTTTAGCGGGATGGAGATGATTTCCATGTTCTTGTGGGGATGAGTCCCGAATCCTTTGCCCGGAGCTACGCTGTCATCGTTCAGGACGCGGAGCGCACCGAAGTTCATGCGGCGCGGGTTGTAATACTCATCAAAACTAAAGGTATGATGGCTGTCAAGCCAGTCGTATAATGAACGTCCACGGCTATCGGCCTTATCTATTACTTTTTTCATAATTCTGTGGTTTAAAATGATTATTTTATATCAGCCCTAACAATCGGTTGGTATAAAAAGATGCCGGAGCTTTATAATTTAACTTCATTCTCCAGCTTTTTATGGTTTATAAAGTCTTTGATGTTCTGCAAGGTAGTAGAGGCGATGTTTGCCAACGCTTCACGTGTGAAGAAAGCCTGGTGGGACGTGACGATGACGTTGTTGAACGAAAGCAGGCGTGCCAGCGTGTCGTCATCGATAATCTTGTCCGATTGGTCTTCGTAGAAGTACTCGCTTTCTTCCTCATATACATCCAGTCCCGCAGAACCGATTTTCTTGTTCTTCAATCCTTCAATCAGGGCGTTGGTATGAATCAGTTGCCCGCGTCCGGTGTTGATAATCATAACGCCGTCTTTCATCTTACTGATGGAATAATCGTTGATGAGGTATTTGGTCTGTTCCGTCAGGGGGCAGTGCAGAGAAATGATATCGGAGCTGTGGTATAACTCGTCCAGCGTAGTGTATACCACCTGGTTTTCCCGGGCGAAGTTGTAGTCGGGATATAAATCGTATGCCAGGATGTGCATGCCGAAACCACGCAGGATGTTGATTAGCTTTTTGGCGATTTTACCCGTTCCGATGATACCTGCCGTCTTGCCATACATGTCGAAACCCAGAAGGCCGTGCAAAGAGAAGTTCCCGTCACGAGTGCGCCAGGTGGCACGGGGGATTTTACGGTTCAGTGACAGCATTAGGGCAACGGTATATTCCGCCACCGCGTAGGGCGAGTAGGCGGGTACGCGTACTACTGTGATATCATGTTCGTTAGCCGCTTTTAAATCTACATTATTGTATCCCGCGCAACGCAAAGCGAGTAATTTTACGCCATTCTCCGCCAATCGCTGAATCACTTCCGCATCAGCGGTATCGTTTACGAAGATGCAGACCGCGTCTACGCCTTGTGTCAGCATGACGTTATGTTTATTCAGATGTCCTTTATAATAGCGGAGTTCAAAACCGAATTCCTGGTTTCTGTCATTGAATGAAGCCTCATCATAAGGCTTGCTACCGAAAAATGCAATGGTATATGCCATGATTTTTTTAATTTTAGAATTTTCCTATTCTTATAGTAACGTATACAAAGATGATAAAGTTCGATGAGAAGATAGATGGCTTTAAATCTTGATAAATTTGAAGTTTCTTCATGATTTCTTCATAGTATCTCCATAGTTGCTCCGTAGTTTCCCCATAGTTTTCCTTTATTAATGGTATTTTCACCGGAGAAACTACGGAGCAACTATGGAGAAATTACAGAGATACTACAGTGAAAGTAAGCATTCCCATGCACAGGACGTAATTCCCATATACTTTTGCAATAAAGCGTGAAAGTTTCTCTTGAAACAATTGAAAATTTCAATTAATTGTCCTCCTGCTATAAATTAAATGCACAAAATAGTTTTTCATGTGCAATATTATTGTACCTTTGCGCCCGAAACAATTAAAAAAGATTTAGATGAGAAAAATTTCCTTGATTAGCATTGCGATGTTAATCGTTTCAATTCCAACTTTTGCAGGAGGTCTCCTGACAAATACAAATCAACACCCCGCTTTTCTTCGTATGCTGTCTCGTGGCGCAAATACTACCAGTGTAGATGCAGCCTTGTCTAACCCTGCGGGTTTGGCCTTTTTGCCGAAGGATGGTTTTTATACATCCTTGAGTATTCAGAGTGCTTTTCAAACAAGAAATATTGATGCTTCGTGCGAGGCTTTGGGGCTGGATAAGTATTATGAGGGTAAGGCGTCAGCGCCTGTTATCCCCAGCGTATTTGCCGCTTATAAGAAAGGTGATTGGACCCTCTCCGGCTTTTTCGCTATCACCGGTGGCGGAGGAAAAGCTTCGTTTGATGACGGCCTTTCCATGTTCGATGCTATGGTAATAGGTGGATTGGCCGGTAAAGGCATTCCGGGCAAGGCCTATTCGCTGAACAGCTACATGGACGGCAAGCAGTACATTTATTCCGTACAGATGGGTTTGACTTATAAAATAACGGATTGGCTTTCCGCTTTTGCAGGTGGACGTATGAACTACTTCACCGGCGGCTATAAGGGGGCGTTGAATGCCAGTGCCGCAGTCGATTTACCTATGCCAACCGGAGGAACGATACCTGTAGGCACTGAACTTATCGGCATCGACTTGGATTGCAGCCAGACCGGTTGGGGATTTACTCCGGTTATCGGCTTGGACGCTAAGTTTGGCAAGCTGAACATCGGCGCGAAATATGAGTTCAAGGCTAACTTGAACATTGAAAACAACACCAAACTGAACTCTTTCCGTATGATAGGTGCACCTGAAAGTGAGTTAGAGGCTTATAAACATGGTGTAAATACTCCGAATGATATTCCTTCCATGCTTTCGGTAGCTGTTGGATATGAGTTCCTGCCTGTGTTGCGTGCATCGGTAGAGTATCATTTCTATGATGACAAGAACGCGGGTATGGCCGACGACAAACAGAAGTATCTGACTAAAGGAACCAATGAGTGGCTGGCCGGTATCGAATGGGATGTAACCAAGCAACTGACGTTGAGTTGCGGTGGACAGATTACCGATTACGGATTGTCTGACAATTATCAGAGCGACACCAGTTTCTCTTGTGACTCTTATACCCTGGGGTTGGGAGCAAAAATACATCTTACAGAAAGAGCCGGTTTGAATGTGGGCTATATGTGGACCAACTATAAAGACTATACAAAGACGAGTCAAAACTATAATGGTACAGGTCTGTCCGGTACGAATGTATATAGCCGCACCAATAAGGTATTCGGCCTTAGCATTGATTATAGATTCTAAGATTTCACAATCCAACCTTTATATGAAGAGAGAAGAGGTTGTGCAAAAGTATAATTCACCATCATTACGCTTTGTCATCCTGAGCTTGTCGAAGGATCTCTTCTCCTTTCATATAGGGAGTAGATGCTTCGACTACGCTCTGCATGACAGAATGATAGGCTCATTAGGGCTTTGACACATCCTCTTTTCGTTGTCAGTCCGTTTTAGAACGAATACTGTACCAATAGATTCATGCGATTGGCATGATGTGTGGAGTTGTCGAAATTAGTACGCCAGCCACGGAGATACTCTGCGCCGACCTGCATGTTGGAAGTGACATTCCAGAACATGTTGGCTACAAAATATTGTCCGTAACGGTAAGTGCTGCCTACCGCATCGGGATAACCGTTGTCGGAGTAAAGGCGGGACATACTGTAGGTGCTCGAAAGGAATACTTTCGGGCAGATGTTATATTGTAAACCTGCATACCAACCCAGCATCGGAAGTGCCTGCATCTTGCCTTCTTTATCAGGATCGGGAACAATGTCTACATTCAGATTGCTGATATCATTCAGGTATTGTCCGATCCCCTTTCCATACGTAGCTTGTCCAAATACATGCCATTTCTTGCCAACATTGAATGTGGTGGAAGCCTGTATGCCGAAGCCGGTGACGGAAGATGCCTTGTCACGGAAAGTGCTGGTGTACGTCATGCTGCGGATAAGAGCGCCTACACGCAAGTGGCTGCTGCTGTTCCAACCATATTGCGCGTATGCTGTAAAGTCGGGCATACGTTGCTGCTTGATACTCAGGTCGCTGTTGGTAGTACCATCCACGGAAGGCATTTCAACAGAGGCGTTGAAACGGAAGTTCTTTAAGCCTTTATAAGTATAGGCCAACTGGGTAGTACGATAGAAGGTCGCTCCGTTAGGCCCTTGGAAGTCAATGGTGGAGGGTAGTGCGCCCAAATCCATGAAACCGCCGTAAGTATAACCCACGGTTACGTTACGGAAAGATACGTAGGCGTTTTGCAGTTGGAAACCTTTGTTGGAACCATCCCGGAAGTTACCGGCAGTATAAACTACAAAATCACCTAGTAACTTGGTATGCCCAACTAATTTCAGGAAAATAGTGGAAGTGCTGGCATCCATTTGGAACTGATTCTTGATTTTGCTGCTGTTGGGAATGAAGGCTGGTATAAAATCGATATCATCGACAATACCGCCGAAGTCATATTCGGCAGTAGCACGTACATAGCCACCGATACCCAATGCAAACTTCCCTTTTCTGTCCATCAACAGGAAACGGGGGGCTTGCGGCTCATGGATATAGGGTAACTGCGATTCATTCATGATGCGGATAATCTCGTCACCCGCTTTGTCCATGGTAACCAGGACCACTCCCTTGGGAGATTCGTCTTCGATAATCACTTTTTTCTGTGCATGGGCTGCGGACGTTGACAGCCCGGCGATGCACAATAGAAACACTGTTTTTAAGATTGTTTTCATTTAAGTTAGGTTTTGGTGAATGTGCTTTCAACAACTTAATTTTAAAATGGTTTTGCGGTCACTGAAAGAAAACGTATCTTTGCAGCCGATTTAACGATTGATGCCGTGAATAGCGGTCGTGTATTCTAGAACACCACGTAAAAAACAGGAATATGAAGCAAAAAGTATCTGTACCTTTCATGCTGCTGGGCATTCTGTTTAATGTCTGTTTGATAGCAGCCAATCTTCTTGAAACCAAAGTCATCCAGGTTTTCGGCATTACTGTAACAGCCGGACTTCTGGTATTTCCCGTTTCCTATATCATCAACGACTGCATAGCCGAGGTATGGGGGTTCCGTAAAGCGCGTTTGATTATCTGGAGTGGTTTTGCCATGAACTTCTTTGTAGTGATGCTTGGCCTGATTGCCGTTGCATTGCCTGCCGCCCCTTTCTGGGACGGGGCCGCCCATTTCAATTTTGTTTTTGGCATGGCGCCGCGCATCGTGATTGCCAGCTTGTCGGCTTTTCTGGTAGGTTCGTTTTTGAACGCATACGTGATGAGCCGTATGAAGATAGCTAGCGGCGGGCGTAATTTTTCGGCTCGTGCCATTTGGTCTACGGTGGTAGGAGAGACGGCTGACTCATTGATTTTCTTCCCGGTAGCTTTTGGTGGCATCATTGCGGGACGCGAACTGCTGGTGATGATGTGCATTCAAATCGTTTTGAAGTCTATGTACGAAGTGCTGATTCTTCCTGTTACCATCCGGGTGGTAAAGGCGATTAAGAAGATAGACGGAAGTGATGTTTACGATGAAGGCATATCTTATAAGGTATGGAAAATCGGAGATATCTAACTAACTTCAATCGTAAATTCTAAATCGTATATCGTCAAATTGTAAATTGTAAATTGTCAAATTGTAAATGAATAAGATGAATAACCAGGCTGCGCTGGTTGTGTTCAGTGGTGGGCAGGATTCTACTACCTGCCTGTTTTGGGCAAAGCGCGAATTTAAGAAAGTATATGCGTTGAGCTTTCTGTATGGACAGAAACATCAGAAGGAGGTGGAACTGGCAAGGGAGATTGCCCGTAAGGCCGGGGTGGAGTTTGAGGTGATGGATGTTTCCTTCATCGGTAAGCTGGGACATAATTCTTTGACGGACACTGGCATGGTGATGGATGAGGAGAAGCCTGCTGACAGTTTCCCGAATACATTTGTGCCGGGGCGTAATCTTTTCTTTCTGAGCATTGCCGCCGTATATGCCCGTGAGCATGGCATTAATCACATTGTGACCGGAGTGTCTCAGACAGATTTCAGCGGCTATCCTGATTGTCGCGATGCTTTTATCAAATCATTGAATGTTACGCTGAACCTTGCAATGGATGAACAGTTTGTGCTCCACACGCCCCTGATGTGGATTGATAAAGCTGAGACTTGGGCGCTGGCGGATGATTTGGGAGTACTTGAACTGATTCGTAATGAAACCCTGACATGCTACAACGGCATTCCGGGAGATGGATGCGGGCACTGTCCGGCATGTAAGTTGCGGCGTGAGGGATTGGAGAAATTTATAAAATCAATAAGAATATGACTGAATTGAAAGACCAACTTTCCCTTTTGGGAAGAAAAACTGAGTACAGGCAGGATTATGCTCCTGAGGTACTGGAGGCATTTGACAATAAACATCCTGATAACGACTACTGGGTACGCTTCAATTGTCCGGAGTTTACCAGCCTTTGCCCTATCACCGGACAACCTGATTTTGCGGAGATACGTATTTGCTACATCCCCGATGTCAAGATGGTGGAGAGCAAAAGCCTGAAACTTTATTTGTTCAGCTTCCGTAATCATGGCGCTTTTCACGAAGATTGCGTGAACATTATAATGAAAGACCTTATCCGCTTGATGAACCCCAAATACATTGAAGTTACCGGGCTGTTTACTCCCCGTGGAGGAATCTCCATTTATCCTTACGCCAATTACGGACGTCCCGGAACTAAGTTTGAGAAGATGGCCGAAGAACGCTTGATGAGCAGGGAATAATTCTCATTTTACCTATAAATAGCGATTGCCGCATATACCTAACGGGGTACTTGCGGCTTCTTTTTTACCTGCAAATAGCGATTGTGTAGCTTATCAATTATAAAGACCTTTGCAAAGGTATTAGTAACAATATAATAAGCATTGCAAATTGAAAACAGCTACATTAAAAATCTCTCTTTTACTTCTTCTTTTGTGGGTCTCTTTTTCCGTACACGCGCGGCGGGATGAAGGGATGATATCGGGCAGGATTGTATCTACGGAAAAAGAAATAGTAGACTTTGCTACGGTCTATTTAAAAGGTACCAATCATGGAGGAACCACTAATCAGGAAGGCATTTATCATCTGAATGCTCCGGCAGGTAGCTATACTTTGGTGGTTTCAGCCATTGGTTATAAAACGGTGGAACAACCAGTGACTCTGATAGCCGGGCAGAGGGTCAGGAAAAATATAACGATTACTCCGGAAACTCAACAGCTGGATGAGGTAGTGGTCGTTTCAAATGGGGTGAGCCGGGTGAAAAGCTCTGCCTTCAATGCGGTGGCGGTGGATACGAAAGAACTGCAAAATACAACGAAGAACCTGAGTGACGCTTTGACAAAAGCGCCGGGCATGAAATTGCGTGAATCGGGTGGGGTAGGTTCGGATATGCAGCTGATGCTGGATGGCTTTAGCGGGAAGCATGTCAAAGTGTTCATTGACGGAGTGCCTCAAGAAGGGGTAGGCAGTTCTTTCGGGCTTAATAATATCCCTGTGAACTTTGCAGACCGGATTGAAGTCTACAAAGGAGTAGTGCCTGTAGGTTTTGGAACAGATGCAATCGGCGGGGTTATCAATATTGTTACGAATAAGAAACGCCGTCGCTGGTTTCTGGATGCTTCCTACTCATACGGCTCATTCAATACACATAAATCATACGTCAATTTCGGGCAAACCTTCAGGAATGGGTTTACGTATGAGATTAATGCTTTCCAAAACTATTCGGACAATGACTACTACATCAACGCTTCGGTGGAAGATTTCACCACGGGGGCGATTGACAAGGATAATAAGCTGCGTGTGAAGCGTTTTAATGACACTTTTCATAATGAAGCCATTATTGGAAAACTGGGGTTCGTAGATAAAAAGTGGGCGGACCGATTGATGCTGGGCTTTACTTATTCAAATATGTACAAGGACATACAGACCGGCGTACGTCAGGACATTGTTTACGGACAGAAGCACCGTAAAGGCCATTCCCTGATGCCTTCGCTGGAGTATGGCAAGCGAAATCTGTTTGCAAAAGGGCTCGATGTGGTGCTGACCGTCAACTATAACAAAAATAGGACGACCAATGTGGACACGGCTTCTTACAAATATAATTGGTACGGGGAGAAGTATCCGTTGAATTCTCCGGGAGAACAGTCTAATCTGCATGCACGGGCGGATAATAATAACTGGAACGCTACGGTGACTGTGAATTATCGCATTGATAAGATACAGATGCTGACCTTCAACCATGTGCTGAATGCTTTCAGGCGTAGCAACACTTCTTTGTTGGCTAAGGAAGAGCAGACGGATGCTATCGCCAAGGAAACACGCAAGAATATTTCAGGGCTGTCCTATCGCCTGATGCCCTCGGAACACTGGAACTTATCCGTATTTGGTAAATACTATAAGCAGTACGTGGCAGGGCCTGTGGCTACCTCGTCCAATCAGAGTGAGTATGTCCGTACTACCCGCAATATCAGTTCGATGGGATATGGGGCGGCAGGAACTTATTTTATCATCCCCGGATTGCAGGCGAAACTGTCATACGAAAAGGCATACCGGCTTCCCACCATCGAAGAAATGTTTGGCGACGAAGACCTTGAAATGGGAGACATGGGTATCAAGCCTGAGAGCAGCGACAACCTGAATTTCAATCTGAGTTATAACCGGGCATTCGGCAAGCAATCCGTGTATGTGGAGGGGGGATTGATTTACCGGAATACGAAAGACTATATTCAACGTAATATAGCCGATTTGAGTGGCGGAAAACAAGCTGCCACTTATATAAACTATGGAAAGGTGCTGGCAAAAGGGTATAGCGTTTCTGCCCGGTATGTTTTAGGGGAATGGCTGAGTGTGGGAGGAAACTTCACCCGGATGGATGTGCGTGACAATATGAAGAAATCCATATCCGGCGCTACGGATAACCTGGTTTATGGTGAACGTATGCCGAACTTACCCTATATGTTTGCCGATTCGGATGTGACTTTTTATTGGCGTAATTTAGGGAAGAAAGGAAATACGTTGACGGTGTCATACGATAACCAATACCTGCGCAGCTTTACATACTATTCATCTAAAATAGGCTCGAATAAGGGAGATTATGTGGTTCCCAGTCAATTCTCACACAATTTAGCTCTTTCATACAGTCTGCTGGAGGGACGCTATAATGTGGCTTTTGAATGCCGTAACCTGACGGATGAGAGATTGTACGATAACTTCAGTCTTCAGAAGGCGGGCAGGGCATTTTATGGAAAGGTGCGTGTATCTTTTTAAGTTGAGTTTGCGAAACTTTAGTAAATATAAAAACGAATGAAGAAAAATTTATTATTAACCGGACTTTTCGCTACTGCGATGACCGGTGTGGTATTGACCGCTTGTACGGATGTTGATGATTCCGGTAATGGTGGCGGTAATGAAAGTAAAGGAGAATATGTGATAGCGTCCTCGGTAGAGGCGTCGGGAGGCAACAGTACCAATGTTTTGCTGACTTCCGAAACACTGGATGGCGGAACAGTTACTACCGTAAACAACGGCCTGGTGAATGATGGCGCTACTCAATGGGTGTTTTATAGAGACCGGTATCTGTATGGCCTGACGTATAATCAGGGAAATGCGGGAACGACTCGCTCTTACATAATGAATGCGCAGAATGAATTGCAGGCACGTTCCAAGGAGTTTGCGGTGAAGCGGTTCACCACTTATGGTATTTATGGTAAATATATCATGACTTCTTCTACCGGAGACGGACCAGCCGCATGGGCTGATGGGAACGGGTATGTGCCGAAGGTTTTCCTGCTTTCTTATTTGGATGTGACGGCTGAAACATTTACAACGAATGACACGCAAGAGAAGTCTTACTTGGCTGAGAATTTCTTGGGCAATGGTGAATATGTGACGTTGGCTGGGATACTGGAACACGATAACAAGATTTACAGTGCGGCTGTGCCGATGGGATTGAGCCAGTACGGAGTGAAAAGTGAAGGCGGTAAATGGGTGAAGCAGGGGAATGAGGACTTGGTGAAAACAGAAGCCGGAGGTAGCGGTAGCGGCGCATATAAAAAGGATGAGTTGCAATGGACGCAATATCCTGATGAATGCTGGGTAGCCATCTTCAAAGATGAATCTTTAAAAGAAAAATCACTCATCAAGACTGATAAAATCAGCTATGCCTGCGGACGCAACAGGTCTCAATACTATCAGACTATCTGGGCGGCGGATAATGGGGACATTTATGTTTTTTCTCCAAGCTATGCCAAGACCATGAGTGACCCTCGCCAGCAAACTTCTTTACCTGCCGGGGTGGTACGTATTCCTGCCGGGAGTGAGGATTTTGATGATTACTACTGCAATCTTGAGGAACAGACGGATGGAAAGTCTTTCCTGCGTAGCTGGCACATTACAGGAGATTATTTCTTGTTGTTGATGTACGACCGTCCTTTCAGCCAGTCCGGGTTTACGGCCAATCAGCTGGCTGTATTCAAGGCAGGTACTAAGAAACTGACTTACGTGGAAGGATTACCTTCCGGCGACCAGGTTTCTTCTTTCGGCAATACACTGTATGCGAAAAATGGGGTTGCCTATATGGCTGTGACTACAACAGATGCTAAACCGGCTATCTATAAGATTGATCCTGTAAATGCTATCGCCACGAAAGGTGTCAGCGTAGAGGCGACTCAAGTAAGCGGAGTAGGAAAATTGGTACAGGTTGGTAAATGATGAAGAAAGTTTTTCGTAACATACACTTGTGGCTATCAGTCCCCTTCGGATTGATAATAACCCTTATTTGTTTTTCGGGTGCCATGCTGGTATTCGAGAATGAAGTGATGGAGTTGTGCCGTCGTGACCTCTACTTTGTGCAAAAGGTAGAAACGCGAACACTTCCGGTGGAAGAACTGATAGCAAAAGTTTCCGGTACACTGCCGGACAGTGTTTCTATAACAGGTATCAATATTTCATCCGATCCGGAACGAGCCTATCAAATCAGTCTTTCAAAGCCACACCGGGCTGCCCTATATGTAGACCAATATACGGGTGAAGTAAAAGGTCGGTCGGGGCGCACTCCGTTTTTCCTCACTATGTTTAGGTTACATCGTTGGTTGCTGGATAGTATGAAACCGGAGGGTGGAATATTCTGGGGGAAAGTAATTGTAGGTACAGCTACGCTGATGTTTGTGTTTGTGCTGGTATCGGGCATTGTTATCTGGTGGCCCCGTACAAAGAGGGGGCTGAAAAACAGTTTGAAGATTACGGCAGGAAAAGGCCGGCGCCGTTTTTGGTACGGCTTGCATGTAGCGGGAGGAATGTATGCCGCCGTTCTACTTTTAGCAATGGCGATTACAGGATTGACCTGGTCTTTTACTTGGTATCGTACGGGCTTTTACAAAGTGTTTGGGGCGGAAGTCCGGCAAGGAATATCCAGGCAAAATCATGGGAATAATAGAGAAGGCGGCCGACGGGAGGGCTTACGCGGGCATGTTGATGAAAAGCGTCCGGCAACGTATGCAAATTGGGAAAAGGTGTATGATGAATTGAAGATACTCAATCCCGGTTATAAACAAATTACTGTATCCCAAGGTACTGCCGCCGTTTCTTTTAACCGGTTGGGCAATCAACGTGCCGCTGACCGTTATACTTTTAATCCGCATAACGGGGAGATAACCGGGACAACCTTATATGAGGATGCGGATAGAGCCGATAAGGTTCGTGGTTGGATATATTCAGTTCATGTAGGAAATTGGGGAGGTATGTTGACCCGTATACTGGCATTCCTGGCAGCCTTGATGGGTGGGACGCTTCCGTTGACCGGATATTATTTATGGTTACGCCGGATGAGAAACAAACGTGCTAAAGTAACGTGAGTTCGGTATAAGAAATGACTCACTGTTTATAGGCTTTGAGTTATATGACAAGAGAATATTCCGCTTTGTTTATATCCATTCTGTTATATTCTGAATAATTATTTGTAGTTTTGCATAACTTTTAAATGACAGGACTAAAGTATGTAAAATTATGGATGACAGACAGCTGCTTATAAAGAAAATGCTTCCCTTGCAGAAAGACGAGATTACCTCATGTATCGTTTATCAGAAATTGGCAAAAATGGAAAAGAATGAGGGTAACCAGAAAATTCTGATGCGCATCTCGGAAGATGAAAAGCGGCATTATATGTCATTGCGTACTTATACAGGGCGTGACGTGCCGCCTCGCCGGATGCGCATTTTCATTTATATGTGCCTGCTGCGCTTGCTGGGCATTACTTTTGTTGTCCGTCAAATGGAACTGGGAGAAAAAGACCTCAGCCGGTTCTATGCGCAATATCCCGATATGCAGCATTTTGCTGATATGGCACGTGATGAAGAGCGGCACGAAGAACAACTCATCGGCATGATAAACGAAGAACGTTTGGAATATATGGGTTCGGTGGTGCTTGGACTGAACGATGCGTTAGTGGAATTTACCGGTGCGCTTGCCGGTTTTACGTTGGCATTGAGCGATTCGAAACTGATTGCATTGACAGGCAGTATCACCGGAATTGCCGCTGCCCTGTCGATGGCATCTTCCGAATATCTTTCCACTAAATCGGAGAAAGACCCCAATAAACATCCGGTGAAAGCAGCCGTGTATACCGGAATTGCTTATATAATAACCGTAGTGGCATTGGTGATGCCGTTTGTCTTGTTGTCGAATTCTATCATGGCGTTGTGTATCATGCTGTTGATGGCATTGTTCATCATCGCTTTCTTTAACTATTATTATTCCGTAGCCCGTAGTGAGAACTTTAAGCGCCGTTTCACCGAAATGGCGGTGCTTAGCTTTTCCGTGGCGGGATTGAGCTTCCTGATAGGATATCTGCTGAAGACGGTGACGGGTGTGGAGGCTTAATTTCTTTTAAAATAAACGCCAAAGTGTAATCAATATTACACTTTATTAGATAGCAACCGTGTATTTTTGTGAAAAATACTTGTTTTATGGCGAAGCTATCTATCATAAGTAAACTATTTCCTTCCTATAAATGGAAAGTGACGGCACTGGTTATATGCGGTGTCCTTGTAGGTGGAGGAGGTCTGTTTATGTATCTTCTCCGGGCGCACACCTATTTGGGTGATGACCCTTCGGCATGTGTCAATTGCCACATCATGGCGCCCTATTATGCGACGTGGTTTCATAGTTCCCACAGCCGGAACGCCACTTGCAACGATTGCCATGTCCCTCATGAAAATGCGGTAAAGAAATGGACGTTCAAAGGAATAGACGGTATGAAGCACGTAGCCGCCTTCCTCACGAAGAGTGAACCGCAGGTTATTCAGGCGCAAGAAGCCAGTTCCGAAGTTATCATGAACAACTGCATCCGTTGCCATACGCAACTGACTACCGAATTTGTGGATGCGGGGAAGATTGATTACATGATGTCGCTCACCGGTGACGGCAAGGCTTGTTGGGATTGCCACCGTGACGTGCCGCATGGGGGAAAGAACAGTCTTTCGTCATCGCCTGCCGCGCTTGTGCCTTATCCGGAATCTCCCGTGCCGGAATGGCTTCAGAAAATGATAAAGAAATAACAACAATAAATCTTCATATATATGGAAAAGAAACTTAAATCATGGCAAGGATGGCTATTGTTCGGTGGTTCAATGGCCGTAGTGTTTGTCTTGGGCTTGTGCGTCTCGGCTTTGATGGAACGCAGGGTAGAATTAGCGAGTGTATTTAATAACCGTAAAACGGTGATTACAGGAATCGAAGCGCATAATGAGGTGTTTAAAGATGATTTCCCTCGTGAATATCAGACATGGACAGAAACGGCGAAGACTGATTTTCAGAGCGAGTTTAACGGAAATGTAGCCGTAGACGCATTGGAAAAACGCCCTGAAATGGTGATTTTGTGGGCTGGATATGCCTTCTCAAAGGATTATTCTACTCCTCGCGGACACATGCATGCTATCGAGGATATTACGGCAAGTCTTCGCACGGGTGCTCCGGCAACGGATACCGATGGCCCCCAGCCTTCTACCTGCTGGACTTGTAAGAGTCCCGATGTGCCACGTATGATGGAGGCTATCGGGGTAGACGCTTTCTATAATAATAAGTGGGGAGCTTTTGGTGACGAAATAGTAAATCCTATCGGTTGCGCTGATTGCCACGAACCCGAAAACATGAATTTGCATATCAGCCGTCCGGCTTTGATTGAAGCTTTTCAACGTCAGGGTAGGGATATTACAAAAGCCACTCCGCAGGAAATGCGTTCTTTGGTATGCGCCCAGTGCCATGTGGAATATTACTTCAAGGGTGATGGCAAATATCTGACTTTCCCTTGGGATAAAGGTTTTACGGTGGAAGATATGGAAGCGTACTATGATGAGGCCGGTTTCTCTGATTATATTCATAAGTTGAGCCGTGCTCCGATTTTGAAAGCTCAACATCCTGATTATGAAATATCCCAGATGGGTATTCATGCACAACGTGGCGTGTCGTGTGCCGATTGCCACATGCCTTACAAGAGTGAAGGTGGCGTGAAGTTCAGCGACCACCATATACAGAGCCCGTTGGCTATGATAGACCGCACTTGCCAGACTTGCCATCGCGAAAGTGAAGAAACCTTGCGTAACAATGTTTACGAACGTCAACGCAAGGCGAATGAAATTCGTAATCGCTTGGAACAGGAATTGGCAAAGGCGCATATCGAAGCTAAATTTGCCTGGGATAAGGGCGCTACGGAAGACCAGATGAAAGATGTACTGGCTTTGATTCGCCAAGCACAATGGCGTTGGGACTTTGGAGTTGCTTCCCATGGCGGCTCTTTCCATGCTCCCCAGGAAATCCAGCGTATCCTGTCCCATGGTTTGGATAAGGCGTTGCAGGCTCGCTTGGCAGTATCCAAAGTATTGGCAAGGAATGGCTTTACAGGAGATGTGCCAATGCCGGATATCTCTACAAAAGCTAAGGCTCAAGAATATATCGGCTTGGATATGGATGCCGAGAGAGCTGCGAAAGATAAGTTCTTAAAGACTACCGTACCGGCTTGGCTGGAAAAGGCAAAGGCGGACGGAAGGTTGGCGCAAAAATAATGTTATTTACGATTGTAAATCATCAAATCATAAATTAGACGTTTTTATGTGGAAGAAACCGTGGGGGTATAGGGAAGGTTTTGTTTGTGCGGCAGGGCTGTTTGTCACAGGTTTGCTTTTGCAAGTAACCATTGGTGCCATCCGTTGGGATTTATTTGCTTGGCCGGTTAATATCATTGTATTGATAGCGTACTTGCTGTTGTTGACCGGTATGCATGGGCTTCGCAAAAGGGTATATTGCTTCGGATGGCTGAGCCACTATACGGCTGCGGTTTCTTTCTTGTTGTGTGTGGCGGTTATCACGGTTGTGATGGGCTTGGTGCGTCAGGTGCCATCCACCCAGTCGCCGGTAGATGGGATAGGATTTACAAAGATGCTTTCTTTCTGGCCGTTTGTACTGTTGTACATTGCCATGGTCACTTCTTTAGGGTTGACTATTTTGCGTGCGGGATTTCCGCTGAAGGTGAGGAAGATTCCTTTCTTGCTCAACCATGTGGGATTGTTTGTCGCCCTGTTGACGGCTACATTGGGTAATGCCGACCTGCAACGCTTGAAAATAATTACACAGCTTGGTAAAACGGAATGGCGGGCTACGGATGAAAACGGTAAATTGTCGGAACTCCCGCTTGCTATTGAGCTAAAGGACTTTACTATTGATGAGTATCCCCCTAAATTGATGCTGATTAATAATGAAACGGGACAAGCCCTTCCGGCAGATGCGCCCGAACATCTATTACTTGAAGAGGGCATAAAGAGCGGAAATTTATTGGATTGGGATGTTTCAATTCTGCAATCCATACCGATGGCCGCTTCTGTTGTCACAGAAGATACTTTGAAATTTACTGAATTCCATTCGATGGGTGCCACGTATGCATCCTATCTGAAGGCGACGAATACGAAAACCGGACAAGCGAAAGAAGGTTGGGTAAGTTGCGGAAGTTTCATATTCCCTTATAAAGCATTACGGCTGAATGAGCAGGTCAGTATCGTGATGCCTGAACGGGAACCGCAACGCTTTGTTTCTGATGTGACCGTCTATACAGAGGAAGGGGATATCCTGCAAGATACAATTGAGGTAAATCATCCTTTGAAGATAGCCGGATGGAATATTTACCAGTTGAGCTATGATGAAACCAAAGGGCGATGGAGCGATGTCAGTGTTTTTGAACTGGTGCGTGACCCGTGGCTTCCTTATGTTTATGCAGGCATTCTGATGATGATGGCAGGTGCTATATGCTTGTTTGTGAATGCTCCCAAAGGAAAAAATAAAGATGAGGACAAAGAGATAAAAAAGGAGGATATGGCATGAGTTGGAATTACTTTGCTCCGTTTGCGATTGTCGCTCTAATATTGTGGGGCTTCGGGGCTTATGCTGCTTGGCGGGAGAAACGTCCGGTAGCGGTATACGGATTTACCTTGTTGGGGTTGGCTGTTTTCTTCAGTTTTATTGTCGCGCTGTGGGGTTCTTTGGAACGCCCTCCAATGCGGACTATGGGTGAAACGCGCTTGTGGTATTCATTTTTTCTTCCATTGGCAGGAGTTATTACTTATAGCCGTTGGAAATACAAATGGATATTGAGTTTTAGCTTTGTGCTTTCGCTGGTCTTTATCTGTATAAATCTTTTTAAACCGGAGATACATAATAAGACATTGATGCCTGCTTTGCAAAGTCCATGGTTCACTCCTCATGTCATAGTCTATATGTTTGCCTATGCCATGCTTGGAGCAGCCACGGTAATGGACGTCTATCTGCTTTGGTTTAAGAAAAAAGGCATTGAGCCTCGTGAAATGGATTTGTGTGATAATCTGACATACGTTGGTTTGGCTTTTATGACGTTGGGCATGTTGTCCGGCGCGATATGGGCAAAAGCTGCCTGGGGGCATTATTGGGCATGGGACCCGAAAGAAACCTGGGCTGCGGCAACTTGGTTTTCTTACCTGGCTTATGTCCATTTCCGTTTGGGACGCCCGGCGGCACATCACAAAGCATTGGTGGGACTGCTTGTCGCTTTCTTATTATTACAAATGTGCTGGTATGGCATCAATTATTTGCCTGCTGCGCAAGGAGTGAGTGTACATACCTATAATTTAAAATAAAGATGCTATGAGAACAATTTATTTTGTATTGGGCTTATTGTTATTGCCCGGTTTGTCCTGGGGACAAGGCTCAAAAGAGGAAAATGAATTTACTATGTCCATGCAAATCAGGCCTCGTGCGGAGTATCGCAACGGTGCACTCTATCCGCGAAATGAGGGACAGGAGGCTGCGGCATTTATCAATAACCGTGCCCGGTTGTCTATGGAGTACAAACGTTCTAACCTGAGCATGAAAATTTCGGCCCAGCACGTAGGGGTTTGGGGACAAGATGCGCAAATAGATAAGAACGGACGTTTCATAATGAACGAGGCGTGGGCGAAGCTGGACTTTGGAACCGGTTTCTTTGCGCAGCTAGGACGTCAGACTTTGTCTTATGATGATGAACGTATTTTGGGAGGTTTGGACTGGAATGTGGCCGGACGTTATCATGATGCTTTGAAATTCGGTTATGAAAATAAGGCTCATAAGTTGCACCTTATACTTGCTTTCAATCAAAATGACGAGAAAACGGTAGGCGGTACTTATTATAAGGATGGAGGCCAGCCTTACAAAAACATGCAGACACTGTGGTATCATTATACGGCAGGGGAGTTGCCTTTCAACGCATCTTTATTGTTTATGAACCTGGGCTGGGAAACAGGGGATAAAGAAACACAAAAATCAGATACCCGCTGCATGCAAACCATGGGTACTTACCTTACTTATAAACCGCAATCGTGGGAGTTGCAGGGCGCTTTTTATTATCAGACGGGAAAGAACAAAAATTCTATGGATGTGTCTGCTTATATGGCGAGCTTACAGGTTGCTTACGCTTTTACCGAACAATGGAGCGCTAAATTGGGATACGACTATTTGAGTGGTGAAAATGGCGAGGGTAGTAAATTTAAGGCGTTTGATCCGCTCTATGGTACGCACCATAAGTTCTATGGGGCAATGGACTATTTCTATGCTTCTCTTTTCCAGAATGGGTATGCTCCCGGTTTGCAGGATATGCAGGCAGGTATAAATTATAAAACTTCTCCGAAGGTGAGCATGCAACTGAATTATCACTACTTTGCCACTGCTGCCAAACTTGAGGGTTTAAAGAAAGGGTTAGGTTCAGAGATAGATTATCAGATTGATTGGAATGTGATGAAAGACGTTAAACTCTCCGCCGGTTACTCTATAATGCGCGGCACCAAGTCCATGGATGTGGTGAAGGGCGGCAACCATAAGAGCTGGCAAGATTGGGGTTGGCTATCCTTGAATATCAATCCGAGAGTCTTGTTCGTGAAATGGTAAAATCAGGTATATTCTTTTAATGCTGCTTCGTTAAGTATCTCAATCTTCTTACCCGTCATCAGGATAATGCCTTCCTTAATCATTTTATTGATTTCCTTGGAAAGCGCCGGGCGGGTAACATTGAGATACTCGGCAAGTTCCGATTGTGTGTGGACAATAGTTACTATATTTGTTTTCAGTGGTTTATGTTCCAATAGGTAGACTACAAATCTTTCACGGACTGTTTTACGGGATAATGTTTTCAGTCGGGAAACCGTACAGGCATTGCAGTTGCCGGTTACACAAAGAAAGTTGTGCAATATCGTGGAGTCCTGACTGATTAGCTTGAAGGTCGACTCTTTGCTTGCCATGAACAAGGTGCTTGGTTCAATGGCGGTAAAGGTCGCCGGTAGCGTATTGTTTGAGCCGAAAAGATGAGGAGTGGCGAATGCGCGCGGGGCAACGATATATTCAATCATCACTTTATTACCCAGTCCGTCTATGATATCTACACGTAGTTTCCCTTCCAATAATACATAGAGCTTTTTGCAGGGAGTGCCCTGGGTAGCAATGATATCTTTCTTCTCAGCGGAATACACGTTGTATTCCAGTTTGTCCAATAGTGATAATCTGATATTATCCGGCAAGTCTCTGAAGAGGGGTATTTGTAACAATATCTGTTTATGCTTATCGTCTAGTGATATCTTTTCCATGGTATTATAATTTGCGAACAAAGATATAAATAATAAATAGATAAGCCGGATTTACCAAGGTTTTATGTTATCTGCCGATAACTCTTTCTATCTCTTCTTCCGTGCCGCAGAATGGCCCGTGTGATTGGAGTTTGATTGTACACATGGCAGCTGCAAAACATCCGGCTTCTTTATATGAAGCACCTTTATTGCGCATATATAGATACCCCACCATATAAGTGTCGCCGCATCCCGTAGCGTCTACTATCTGCATGGCGGGATAAGCCGGTATTTCATAAAATTGCCCCTTGGTGTATATCAATGACCCTTTGTCTCCCAATGTAAGCAATACTTCTTTCACTCCCCAATCTGCAATTAATAGGGCGGCTTCCCGTGGATTGGAGCAATGTGTAAGGACTTCCATTTCGGACTCATTGGCTTTCAGTATATGAATATATTCCAGAGCTTCTCTTTTTTCAGGCCAGTCCACCGGTAACACTTTTTCGTTATCTACTTTGCGCAGAAAGCCTTGCACATCAACAGATAATAATCCTTTTCCTGACAAATACTTAATGAGTTCTAATGAAAAGTCATCAGCCAACAGGCTACCTAAATGGATGATTTGTGCATTGATATCCTGTAAACCTTCTGCTGTGAATGGGTCGGCTTTAGCCGTTACACGTTGCATGCGTTCATTCTGATTTTCTCCATATATGTTTTCGAAGCATACGGAATGGGCGCTGGGTAGAGCTTTTACTTCAATCCCTTCTTTTCTAATATCTTCTACAACATTCATATCAGCATCAGCCAAAGCTGTTACCAGTAAAAAGCCATTGGCATTCAAATGCCTGATGGCATGAGCAAAGTAGAAAGAAGTACCGCCCGGCATATCTACTGTGTTATGGGGTGTAATTATCTTATCTTTAGTGATATATCCTATACAGCACAAATTGTGCGCACCCATATTTGTTGCTTTTTCTTCTGTCATTGTTGTTATTTTCGTAAATTTGCCACGAAGATAGTGATTTATTGCCAAATGGCTGCACTTAATTTAGAATAGAACATGGTACATAAGAAATGGATACGATACTCCGTTGCCGCTATAGCGGTCTTGTTGATGGTAGGAGTGGCAGAATGGTTGGGAGAGAAAGAGGTTATTTTTCCTGAGTTGATGGCTCTCACTATTGGCGCATGGATTATCGATAAACGGGTATGGAGGGTAAAGTGGTGGCAAACGGTCATGCTAATGAGTTTGGGTGCTGTTATAGGAGTATGTATTGTCCGCTATTCTTTTTTACCTTTTCCGGTTAATCTGGCGTTGGCTTTTGCCTTTGCCGGTTTATGTCTACTTTTCAGCCGCGCTACTTTGATACCGTTGATTTCAGCTTGTATGTTGCCGGTGCTGCTTCACACCGAGACATGGATATATCCTTTATCTGTTTTCTTGTTGTCACTCGTTTTTAGTCTTGGGACAAAAAGGTATGGAAAAGGCCGATATCAGGCATAAAATAGAATATATACCTGCCGATAGAAAATGGAAAAGAGATTTGTTTCGGTGGCTGTCGTTACTGTTTTTTGTGTATCTGCTTTCAATGGCGGCTTACCGCATGGGATATCGTTATTTGGTGATTCCCCCGTTGGTAGTAATGTTTACTGAAACTGTCACATCAAAAGCGGGATTTCGTGCACGTCCTACACAGTTATTCCTGTTTATGTTGACAGCTTCACTGTTAGGCACAGGTTTCCAGATAGTAGGATATCGCTATCTGCATCTGCCCGAAACTGTTGTTGCGCTTGGTATAATACTCTGTCTGTTTGCCATTTTTGAATGGACGGGAAAGTATTTTGCTCCGGCTGGGGCCTTGGCTTTTATTCCGATGATTGTACCTTCTGAAAATTTGATATGGCTTCCTTTGCAAGCTTCCATAGGTGCGGCTGCTTTCATAACGATTGCCATGATTGTTTTCTTGCAATGCTACAAGTGGAGTAGGGCACAACTGGTTTATTGTGCTACCCCCACTTTGCTGCGAAAATATCTGAGTAAGAAAAGAAAACAGGCTAATATTTAGTTACTGCACTCCAACTACCCGATAAGGTCAAGTTGTCTATTCCTAATAACGGAAGATTGATTGGTACGGATACCGTAATATTACCTATGGCACTCGTTAATCCGCTTAATATACTGCCAAGACCGGGAATGTCTCCTAATATGCCATTCAGATTAGCTATGTCTCCAAGTTTCACAGCCAGTGTCAGCGAATGGTTGCCATCTGTTTGCGCAGTATATGATTTCAGCCCCAAGTCGAGGAATGAATAGTCGGCTTTATATCTGAAATTGCTTCCCACCGTGGCCTGTATAGGGTCGTTGATGTCAATAAACGCTCCGTTCAATAACAGGGAACTGTCTATGATACCGTCTATCAGTAAGCCTCCGACAAGTCCTTGCTTGATGACATTTATTTCCCTTACATCGAATACTCCGTTGAAGCCTTTGATGAGAATATCTTTTTCGTCATAAACGGTTCCGTCGGTGAAGGTAAATCTAAAGCGTTGGTCTCCTGCGTAAGAGTCTATGACATTAAGGCTGAAGTCCATCGTTTTAGGGAAATTACGTATGGTTACAATCGCTGTATTTGCGTCAGTTGTATTCCATGGGTTCAGTAATGCCCCCAGACCGGCTAATGCTCCTGATTGATTTGCATTGCCTGTTAATGCCTTTCCTATCTGATTGGTAAGGTTTTCTAATAACAGTGCATTGAGGGCATTGACAACAGGGACGGCCAGCTGTGCCAATACTAGATTGACAACGGCGTCTACGCCACCAAGTAAAGCATATACTACGCCACCTCCCGGTACAGTATTTAGCGCTGCTTTTACCAATCCGGGCAGAACTCCATCAACGGTAGTCTGTATCAGATTACCATAGTTAAGTTCCCTGATAATATTGTTTTCAAGACTGGTCAATGCTGCTTGCGCATCTACGAAATTGCGATGCAGATTCAGCATACTGATTATGCGTTGCAGTAGGACGGTAGGTTTCGGGTCTGTATCGGAGAAGCTGACCTTTGACCAATAATATTCAGAAGTATCGGTAAACTCGGCATTCGGCAATACGATGCGGGCATCAGCCATCTTACCCTTATAGTTAGTCAGTACATCAGTATATGTGGTAGTACCGCCAGTTCCGGGAATGGGAAACATTGTTT
>ULTJ01046725.1_pt1 | contig 24836 bp, 14 predicted proteins | sample 1957491 | NCBI WGS metagenome assembly ULTJ01 (sample SAMEA4835731, study PRJEB28245) | human gut metagenome | biome: gut microbiome; material: fecal sample | place: Denmark | collected 2008 | reverse complement strand
CCGTAGAACCGTTCAACGGTGCATCTACCGGTACAGGTGGAGAAATCCGTGACCGTATGGGTGGTGGCAAAGGCTCTTGGCCGATTGCAGGAACCGCTGTTTATATGACTTCATATCCCCGCACCGACGAAGGTCGTGAATGGGAAGATATCCTGCCTGTACGCCAATGGCTGTATCAGACACCGGAACAGATTTTAATCAAAGCTTCCAACGGTGCCAGTGACTTCGGTAACAAGTTCGGCCAACCGTTGATTTGTGGTTCCGTACTTACTTTCGAGCACTACGAAGCAGGGAACAAGGAGTCAAGGAAACAAGAGGATAAGGCAGAGCTTGCCAACTCGTCAACTGAATCCTCGTCAACTTTCTACGGATACGATAAAGTTATCATGCTTGCCGGTGGTGTGGGATACGGTACACAACGCGACTGCCTGAAAGGCGCTCCAGAAGCCGGAAACAAAGTAGTTGTAATCGGTGGCGATAACTACCGCATCGGTTTGGGTGGTGGTTCCGTGTCTTCTGTAGATACCGGACGCTACAGCAGCGGTATTGAATTGAATGCCGTACAACGTGCCAATGCAGAAATGCAAAAGCGTGCCTACAACGTGGTACGTGCCCTTTGCGAAGAAGAAACCAATCCGGTTGTTTCCATCCATGACCATGGTTCTGCCGGACACGTCAACTGTTTGTCCGAGTTGGTGGAAGAATGTGGTGGTGTAATCGACATGAGCAAATTGCCTATCGGTGACAAGACATTGTCGGCAAAAGAAATCATCGCCAACGAAAGCCAAGAGCGCATGGGCTTACTCATCCAGGAGGAAGCAATCGACCATGTACGTAAAGTTGCCGAACGCGAACGCGCTCCGATGTATGTAGTCGGTGAAACTACCGGCGACCATCGCTTTGCTTTCCAGCAGGCTGACGGCATCCGTCCGTTCGACCTTGCCGTAGAACAGATGTTCGGCTCTTCTCCTAAGACTTATATGATAGACAAGACTGTGGAACGTCATTATGAAATGCCGAAATATGAGCTCTCACAGTTACACGAATACCTCACGAATGTACTTCAGCTGGAAGCTGTTGCTTGTAAAGACTGGTTAACCAATAAGGTAGACCGTTCCGTGACAGGTAAAATCGCCCGCCAGCAATGTCAAGGCGAGCTTCAGTTACCGTTGAGTGACTGTGGCGTGGTTGCTTTGGATTTCCGTGGAGAGAAAGGTATCGCAACCTCTTTGGGTCATGCTCCGCAAGCGGCGCTCGCCGACCCGGCTGCCGGTTCTGTGCTCTCCGTCAGTGAGGCATTGACCAACCTTGTTTGGGCTCCCCTTGCAGAAGGCTTGGACAGCGTATCCCTCTCGGCCAACTGGATGTGGCCTTGCCGCTCACAGGAAGGTGAAGATGCACGTCTCTACACCGCAGTCAAGGCTTTGAGTGACTTCTGCTGCGCCCTCCAAATCAACGTACCGACAGGTAAGGACTCCCTTTCCATGACCCAGAAATACCCTGACGGAAGCAAAGTCATTGCTCCGGGTACGGTAATCGTTTCTGCCGGTGGCGAAGTTTCCGACGTTAAGAAAGTCGTATCTCCCGTTCTTGTTAATAACGAAAAGACAACTATTTACCATATCGATTTCAGTTTTGATAAACTGAAACTCGGCGGTTCCGCCTTCGCGCAATCATTAGGTAAAGTAGGCGACGAGGTACCTTGCGTGCAAGATGCCGAATACTTCCGCGATGCTTTCCTCGCTGTTCAGACATTAGTGAACAAAGGTTTAATTCTTGCCGGACACGATATTTCAGCCGGTGGTCTCATCACTACTTTACTGGAAATGTGTTTCTCCAATGTAGAAGGCGGTATGGAAATCAACCTAGATAAGATTAAGGAAGAAGACCTTATTAAGATTCTGTTTGCAGAAAATCCGGGTATCGTCATCCAAGTGAGTGACAAACATAAAGAAGAAGTGAAGCAAATTTTGGAAGACGCCGGTGTGGGTTACGTGAAACTCGGTAAGCCGACAGACGAACGCCACATTCTTGTTTCCAAGGATGGCGCTACCTACCAATTCGGCGTAGACTATATGCGCGATGTATGGTACTCATCTTCTTATTTGCTCGACCGCAAGCAATCCATGAACGGTTGTGCCAAGAAGCGTTTTGAGAACTACAAGATGCAACCGTTGGATTTGGCCTTCATGCCTCAATTCAAAGGAAAATTCTCTCAGTACGGTATTGACCCTAACCGTCGCAACACAACCGGCATCCGCGCTGCCATCATCCGTGAAAAAGGAACCAACGGGGAGCGTGAAATGGCCTACTCGCTCTATCTCGCCGGTTTCGACGTGAAAGATGTAACCATGACCGACCTCATCAGCGGACGTGAAACACTGGAAGACGTAAACATGATTGTATATTGCGGTGGTTTCTCCAACTCCGACGTTCTCGGTTCCGCCAAAGGATGGGCAGGAGCATTCCTGTTCAACCCTAAAGCCAAAGAAGCCCTTGATAAGTACTACGCCCGTGAAGATACACTTTCATTGGGTGTCTGCAACGGTTGCCAGTTAATGATGGAACTCAACCTCATCAATCCTGAACTGAAGAAACAGGGCAAGATGTTGCATAACGACTCTCACAAGTTCGAGTCGCGCTTCCTCAGCGTTACCGTTCCTACCAACCGCAGTGTGATGTTCGGTTCATTGAGTGGCAGCAAGCTGGGCATTTGGGTAGCCCACGGAGAAGGCAAGTTCTCACTGCCTTACGATGAAGATAAGTATAACGTTGTACTGAAATACACCTACGACGAATATCCTGCTAACCCCAACGGTTCAGATTATTCGATAGCCGGTTTGGCAAGTGCCGACGGACGTCATTTGGCCATGATGCCCCACTTGGAACGCGCCATCTTCCCGTGGCAGAATGCTTATTACCCTGCAGACCGCATAAACAGCGACCAGATTACCCCGTGGGTCGAAGCATTTGTCAACGCACGTAAATGGGTAGAAGAACATAAAAAATAAAAGATAAAAAAATCTTTTATCACCTCCAGAATGCTTGCAGACGCGGATTTACTCTATAATCCGCGTCTGTTTTGCTTCTTATTCTTTGCTTTTTCTTTGCATATTCTAAACATTTTCACTACTTTTGTGTTAATTTTAAGTCCCCCCAGAATTTATCATCATATTCAAACCCTAAATAGGTTATTTATGAGAAAGCTTTTCATTTTCTTTGTGTACCTTTTGTCTTCACTCTTTTGCGCCGCTCAGACATACAAATATATCGGTGTGGAAGATGGCTTAAGCAATAGACGGGTATACGCAATTCAAAAGGGGCCTAAAGGCTACATGTGGTTTCTGACACACGATGGAATCGATCGCTATAACGGCAAAGACTTCAAACAGTACAAGTTAATGGATGGCGAGGAAGAAGTCAACTCCATGATGAACTTAAACTGGCTCTATATCGACTCCCGGGGAAGACTGTGGGAAATCGGTAAGAAAGGCCGTGTATTCCGCTATGAAAGCAAGCACGACCGTTTCCAACTGATATATAAAATGCCCGACAGCGAATCCAAGAACCGCCACACTCCCGTCAGCTTCGGATATATCGACAATAATGATATCGTCTGGTTATGTAATGACAGAGCCATATACCTATATAACAGTAACACCGACAAATCCATCGTAATCAAGAATGCTATAGAAGAAAGCATAACGGACATTGTACAGATAGACAGTACCCACTATTTTATTGGCACAGACATTGGCATACACTATGCTGAACTGAAAAATAATACCCTGTCACTGAGTCCTTGCGGCAAATGACAACCTGAAATTCCAAATCAATGAGCTTTTCTTTCATAAAAACAGTAACAAAGTCTTCATCGGAACGTTTCAAAAAGGAATGTTCGCCTACGACCTGAACCTTCATCGCACGATCATGCTGAAATCCGGTTTAGAAGATGTCAGTATCAACCGTATCTGTTCTTTTGGCGACCATGAAATATTGATAGCTACTGATGGTGCGGGAATTTATAAAATGAATGTGAACACCTACAAATCCGAACCATATATCATAGCCGATTACAATCGCTATAACGCCATGAACGGCAATACCATTAATGATATATACGTTGACGAGGAACAACGAATATGGATGGCCAACTACCCTATTGGCATCACTGTGCGAAACAACCGATACAGTGATTACAAGTGGATAAAGCATTCCATAGGAAACGTACAGTCACTCATCAACGACCAGGTGAATGCCATCATAGAAGATACCGATGGTGATTTATGGTATGCCACCAACAACGGTGTAAGTCTATATGTTGAAAAAACAAACCAGTGGCATTCTTTCCTAAGCGTATTCAATAAGGACAATCATAATCAAAACTATACATTTATCTCCTTATGCGAGGTAAGTCCCGGAATCATCTGGGTAGGAGGCTATAGTTCTGGCATCTACGAGATAAATAAGAGGAACCTGTCCGTAGACTTTTTTACACCTTCTCTATTCAGTAGTTTGAATATCCGCCCGGATAAATATATCCGCGCCATTACAAAAGACAGTGAAGGAAATATATGGTCGGGAGGTTATTACAATCTCAAAAAGATAGATTACGTAAACAAGAAAATAGAGTATATTCCCGGACTGGACGGAATTACAGAAATCGTTGAAAAGAATGATAAATACATGTGGATAGGCACTGCCAACGGACTCTACCTATTGGAAAAGTCATCCGGAAAGTATCAATATATCCCAATGCCCGTAGAGTCTGTCTACATATATTCTTTATATCAATCTCCAAAAGGTTTATTATATATCGGTACCAACAACTCGGGACTGCTGATTTACAACCCTCAAGACAAAAAGTTCAATCATTTCTATAAAGACAACAGTGCGCTTATTTCCAATAATATATATACCATCCTTTCCGATGGAAAACGGGATATCTTCTTGAGCACGGAACAAGGTTTATGCAGTTTCAATCCCACCGAAAAGACATTTCATAACTGGACCAAAGAACAGGGATTGCAGTCAGACCATTTCAACGCCGCTTCGGGTATATTGCGTAAAAATGGCAACGTCATTTTCGGAAGCACAGATGGAGCTATTGAATTTAATAAAAACATGGTATTGCCCCGTGATTACAGATTCAAAATGATTTTCAGCGACCTCCGCGTATTTTATCAAACGGTTTATCCGAAAGACGACGGTTCCCCGCTGATAGTGGATATAGACGAGACGGAGACCTTACAACTGAAATATAACCAGAATATATTTTCGTTGAACGTATCCTCCATTAACTACGACTATCCTTCTCTCATCTTGTATTCCTGGAAATTAGAAGGTTTCTATGATGGATGGAGCCGTCCGGGACAAGAAAACATTATCCGTTTCACCAACCTGAGTCCCGGTCATTATACCTTGCGTGTACGTGCCATTTCCAACGAAGACCGACGGATCATTCTGGAAGAGCGTGCGATGAACATTATCATTGAGCAACCTTTCTGGCTCAGTATATGGGCTTTGTTACTATATGCCATATTCGTCATTGCCATTGCAAGTATCACTTTGCGCATCATTGTAATGCGTAAACAGAGAAAATCCTCCGACGAGAAGATAAGATTCTTCATCAATACGGCGCACGACATCCGTACTCCGTTGACGCTTATCAAAGCGCCTCTAGAAGAAATCGCCGAGCGCGAAACCTTGAGCGAAAACGGTCGTAATAACATCAATACTTCCTTGCGCAATGTCAATGCCCTGTTGCGCTTGACAACGAACTTAATCAACTTTGAGCGTGCCGACACTTATACGTCCAATCTCTACGTATCCGAGTATGAATTAAATTCCTATATGACCGAAACGGTCAACGCTTTCCGCTCATACGCCGACGTAAAACATATCAACCTGACCTACGAAACCAACTTCCGCTATCTGAACGTCTGGCTTGATAAGGATAAAATGGATTCAATCCTGAAAAACCTTATATCCAATGCCCTGAAGTACACACCGGAAGGAGGTAGTGTTCACATCTATGCAGGTGAAAGTTCGGATAATTGGAGCATTGAGGTTAAAGATACCGGTATCGGCATTCCCGCATCCGAGCAAAAGAAATTATTCAAAATACACTTCAGGGGCAGTAATGCCATCAACTCCAAAGTCACCGGCAGTGGCATCGGATTGCTCTTGGTAGGCAAACTCGTAAGTATCCACAAAGGAAAATTGAGCTTCTCCAGTATTGAAGGCAAAGGTTCCACTATGAAAGTTACATTCCCGAAAGCAGGGAAATATTACCGCAAAGCCATACACCGCGCTCCATTGAAAAATGAAAAAGTGGTCTACTCGGAAGCCGGTGTGCCGGTCAGTGTGCAGCCACCAAACAGTAGTATCTATGAAAACACGAAACAGCAGACTCTTCAAGCCGAAGACCGTCAGAGAATACTGATTGTAGAGGATAATGACGAGTTGCGCAACTATCTGCAAAATTCTCTTTCCGAAGAGTATAACGTACAAGTATGCGGCAACGGTAAAGATGCTCTTATCATAGTGAAAGAATATCTCCCGAATCTGATTATTTCGGATATCATGATGCCCGAAATGCGTGGTGATGAATTATGTAAAGTGATAAAGAGTAATATTGAGACTTCCCATATTCCTGTCATCTTACTTACGGCACTCAATAATGACAAGAACATCATCGAAGGATTGCAAATAGGTGCGGATGAGTATATCGTGAAGCCGTTCAATATCGGAATTCTCCGTGCCACGATAGCGAACCTTCTGACAAACCGTGCTATCTTGCGCCACAAATATGCCAACCTGGAACTGGATGACGATGAAAATCGTAGCGATTGCATCAACTGTTCTTCAGATAAAGAGTGGAAATTTATCGCGACCGTCAAGAAAGGTGTAGAGGATAACATGGACAATTCCAACTTCACCGTCGACACGCTTGCCAATTTGCTACACATGAGCCGAACCAGTTTTTACTCTAAACTCAAAGCGCTGACCGACCAGTCACCCAGTGATTACATCCGTTTCATCCGCCTGAAGTATGCCGCAAAGCTGTTGAAAGAGCAAAAGCATACGGTCACCGAGATTGCTGAAATGACTGGTTTCAACGATGCCAAGTATTTCCGTGAGGTATTCAAAAAACATTTTAATATGAGTCCGAGCCAATATGGCAAACAAGGTGCGGGAGAAGAAGCAAAGGAAAAAGAAGAAATAAAATAAAAATGAATATCTATCTCGAAGCATTCTCCATTTTCTTTAAGATTGGAGCATTTACCATTGGAGGTGGTTACGCTATGGTGCCACTGATTGAAAACGAAATCGTAACCAAACGCAAATGGATAGCCCAGGAAGATTTCATCGATTTGCTTGCCATATCGCAATCTGCCCCGGGTATTCTTGCAGTCAACATCTCCATCTTCATCGGCTATCGGCTGCGAGGGTTGAGAGGAAGTATTATCACTGCCTTAGGTACAATACTCCCCTCTTTCCTCATAATCCTTGCCATCGCGCTGTTCTTTCACAACTTTAAGGACAATGTTCATGTAGAACGAATCTTCAAGGGCATCCGTCCGGCGGTAGTCGCTCTGATTGCCGCCCCCACGTTCAGCATGGCTAAGTCAGCCCGGATCAACCGCTACAATATCTGGATACCCGTTGTTTCCGCCCTGCTGATTTGGTTACTGGGCTTCTCTCCTATTTGGATCATTATCGCTGCCGGTATAGGCGGATATATCTACGGAAAGTTGAAAAAGAGTTGATAGTTAAGAGTTGATAGTTAAGAGTTGATAGTTTAATAGTAGAGAATCAACAAAATTATAAATCTAAAATCTGAAGTAATAAATCATAAATCTACGCCCCCATGCTCTACCTCCAATTATTCTATACCTTCTTCAAAATCGGCCTTTTCGGCTTTGGCGGCGGATACGCCATGCTTTCCATGATACAAGGCGAAGTTGTCACCCGTTATGGCTGGCTTTCACCTCAGGAGTTTACAGACATCGTGGCCATCAGCCAGATGACCCCCGGCCCCATCGGAATCAATTCCGCCACCTACGTAGGTTTCACGGCCACGGGAAGTGTATGGGGCTCCGTCATCGCTACTTTTGCGGTAGTGCTTCCCTCATTCATCCTGATGCTCACCATCAGTAAATTTTTCCTGAAATATCAAAAACACCCGTCCGTAGAAGCAGTCTTCAGCGGACTCCGCCCAGCAGTGGTAGGATTGCTGGCATCGGCCGCACTCGTATTAATGAATACTGAAAACTTCAGCTCTCCCACGGAAGACCTGTACTCCTTTATCATCAGTATAATCATTTTTCTCGTTGCTTTCATCGGTACGAAGAAGTACAAAGCCAACCCGATATTGATGATTATCGCATGCGGAATTGCAGGGCTTATACTTTACTAAAAAAGAGCTACGCCCTATAATTTCACTTTCTTTCCTACTGATTTTGATTCGTTATGCAAGCGGTCGAGTGCCGTCACAACATAGCGGTACTTCGTTTTTCCATTATCGTATGGCAACTTATAGAAAGGATTGCGGGTGATGGCAACAATATGCGACGGATCATCGATATTCACCTTCTCCTTTGAACCGAACCGATACACCACATACTGCACCGGACGATTCATTTCGTCATCATATTTAGGTGCCGTCCAGAACAGAATATAACCATCGGCAGTCCACACCGGCTTCACCTTGCGAACCTTGTCAGGAGCTTCATTATCCATGAAATCGAAAACAGGAGGAAGAGCCGGATACTTATGGTACTCTGCAATCAGGGCATCCCGGTAGTTACCGGCATTCTCCACCACCGCACTTGCAGGCCACTGGCAACTGCCGCCAATCGTTTGGTAAGCACGTTGCAAAGCCATCTTACGGGGAAGCTGGTTAATCGACGGATTTTGCGGGTCGGCATTTTGCACTGTATTCATCACGGATTGTCCGATGAACAATGGACGATTTTCCGAATTCTTAGCCCACCACTTCACCAAAGTCTCATAGTCGGCAGCCGGATGACCTATCTGCCAGTAAATCTGAGGAATATTATAATCAATCCAGCCCTCGCGCGCCCACAGTAATACATCCGCATACAAGTCGTCATAATTCTGCAAGCCGTTAGTCTTACTGCCCAGCGGGTCACTCTTTTCGTTACGGTAAATGCCGAAAGGACTGACACCGAATTTCACCCAAGGTTTCAGCCCGCGAACAGTCTCATGTATCTTTTTAATCAATATATTCACGTTACTGCGTCGCCAATCCGCCTTATTGGTGAAACCACCGCCAAAACGTGCAAAGCTGGCATCATCCGGGAAGTCTGTCCCTTTGATGGGATAAGGATAGAAATAATCATCCATGTGAATGGCGTCCACATCATAGCGGGATACAATATCAGTTACCACCTTGCAGATATGGTCACGGCTTTCGGGCAAAGCCGGGTCAAAATAAAGCTGGTTGCCATACGTCACGAACCATTCGGGATGTTCCCTGTAAATATGAATCGGAGCAAGCTCATTCTTCAGTGAGGTTTTCACCCGATAAGGGTTTATCCAAGCATGAAACTCCATGTTCCGCTTATGGCACTCTTCAATCATAAACTGCATCGGATCCCAAAAAGGTTCCGGCGCCTTGCCCTGCACACCTGTCAGATAACGGCTCCACGGTTCGTATTGCGATGCGTAGAGCGCATCCCCCTCAGGGCGCACCTGGAAGATGATGGCATTGATGCCCGCCCCCTGCAAAGAATTCAACTGGTTTATCAACGTCTGCTTCAAAGTCTCGGTCGGTATGCCACGGAACTGTCCGTTCACCGCCTGAATCCAAGCTGCACGAAATTCACGTTTAGGATATGCAGACGGCGCCTGCACTTGCGCAAAAATTCCTCCTGCCATCAGTAACAAGAGGAATAAACATAAAAGGGATTTTACTCTCATCTTTCAATTATAACTTTATACTAATATTTATATTTAGGTTTTATCTTTCATCGGCCACTCCAAAACAAAGCGGCAACCATCCCGGTAACTCTCATCCAAGTAAACCCGCCCACCGGCCATTTCCATGATTTCCTGCGCAATGGCAAGCCCCAATCCGGTACCTTTGGTAAAAGTGTCTAACTTATAGAAACGCTCAAAAATATGTTCCTTATTCCCCGGCTCGATGCCGATGCCCGTATCTTCTACAGTGATGCATACCACTCTGCGGGGTTTATCCTCCTTACAGGAAACGCGGATATAACCTTCATTTGTAAACTTCACGGCATTATCCAGCAAAGCCATCATCACAATTTTCAACCACGGCCGGACGGTATAGATGACAGGAATTTCCGGTGAAGGAACACATTCCAATGCAACCCCTTCTTTCAGAACCGGATGGAGCGCATCGGCACATTCACGACAACATGCATTGATATCCACCTCTTCCCTCGACATATCCAGCACCTGCGAATCCATATCCGCTATGGTAAGAATATTCTCCATCAAACCCAGCAAGTAAGTATTATTACTTTCCACCTGGGCGGCATATTCTTTCTTTTCTTCCTCATCTACCTCGTCTTCAGCCAGCAAAGTAGAGAAGCCGACAATAGAATTCAGCGGTGTACGTATCTCGTGAGTGATATGCTGAATGAACGAACTCTTCACCCGGCTCATCTTCTTCACCGCCTTATGCGCGGCATCCAGTTTGCGGTTCATAGACAGGGTACGGATATACAGATAACTTATCACCAACAGCAACGCCAATATCACACTTCCCGCTATCAAGGCAGTTGTCAGCTTGTCTTTGCTCAGCTTGGCACTCAGCTCCAGCTTTTCCATCTTTAGTCTGTCCACCTCAAACTGCGCCGTGTATTTACTCAACAGTTCATCCTGTTCTATTTTCCGCACAGAGTCATTGACCTGGGCATATTCCGCATAGCTTTGACACGCCTCACGGTAATCTCCCGATTGTACCTGCAACTCCGCCTTCATCCTATGATTGTAAGGATAACAGATGCCCAGAGAATGTTGGTAATCCATCAGAGAATCAACGTATGATATGTTTCCTTTCAAATCACCCAAAATACGGCAACACATTATCTTATATGCAAACCATGCTTCAGGATTTGAACTTCCGGGATTATTTCTGTAAAAATCATCCGTTTCTTTTATATAAGGTTCAGCAGCTGCCTTCCCTTTGCTTGCCAACATGCAGATTACACGAAACTCGTTGAAACGCAGGTGCAAGGAAGAGTCTATTTCCCTATTTTCCTGTTTCATCTTTGCTTCCAGTTGTTCCAATTTATTCAGGTATACTTCGCCTTCGGCATACTCGCTACGCGAAAGATAGGTCTGGATAATATTGAGCAGCACCACGTATGCATCCCTATAATACTCACCTTCCTCAAAATGTTTCAACGCATTATTGTAGCATTCTATACAAAGCTCCACATTATTGGCAAAAATCCGATGATTATATCCGATGCACATTTCACCGCATGCCAGTCCGTACTTGCTTTTAGCCTGTTCGGCATCCTTATGTAAGCGGGCAGTTTCGGCAATGGCCTCTTCTTGCATACCTTTCTCGGTTACGCGCTGAATGAACTGGCGCCAGTACATATAACGCATATCCGGTTTGTTATACTTTATACACCAATCCATAAACTCATAAGTCACCTTCTTCAAGCTGTCAATATCTCCCAAACTATAATAGTGTGATACCAGATTATCGTAAGCCGCCTCTATTTGCGTGGTGTCATTCAGTTCCCGGGCGATTTTCATCCATTGGGCATTCAAAGCAGGCAGTTGCTTATTTCCCAATAAATACCGCGCACTATCCGCCAAGATTTTCATTTCTTTAGGAAGGTCTGTAGCCTGTAGGACAAAGGGAAACAGTCCCAATATCAGCACAACAATAAACCGTTTAACGGCAGTTTCTATCATTTCAGATTGAAGATTAAGTGTCTGATGCGAAAATAACGCTTTTATTTAATGTAAATTAGCATACATCAGAAAGTATAACAAATCTTAACCTTGCCGGAAATACTCCGGCAATGCCCAAGCAATAGCGGATTTTTTTTATTCTACAATCCAACGTTCTATGTTGCGCGTGACATTACTGAAGTTCACACCTATCTTGAAAAGCTTACGGCTGTCAGCCTCAAAAGGCAGGGCGTACTGTTTATCATTGATTTGCTTCAAAGCTTCTTCGGCGCTACCTTCCAGTTTGAACTCCATCACATAGATGTATTTGTCAGTTTGCACCACCAAATCTATCCTGCCCTGTGAGGTGTGATATTCCACCTTTACATAGAAGCCCGCCAGCTTGAAGACAATGAAAAGCACGTTTTGGTAGTGCAGTTCCAAGTCCTTCACCAGCTCGTAAGGAGTGTCGGCAAAGAAACTTTGCAGGCGATGGAAGAAAGCGTCGGGATTGCCAATTTCAACTTCATGTACAAACTTCTGTATTTCGAACGGGGCTTCAATCTTATTGAAACGAGTATAATAAGGTACTAAAAACTTGACAAATCCCTCTTCTACTTCACGGTTTGGAAACCCCAGACGATAAATTCCAAAACGTTCGTCGTATCCCTTTATCGTAAGATAACCGCTTTGAAATATCACCGGCAACGGGTCCTCATCTCCATAAATACTGTTCAGCACATCGGCATACGTTTCGGCATGCGCCATGTGTTCCAGGTCGTAACGGTAGCGTTTCAGCAACTCTATCAGATAGGTAGGCGTTCCTGTTTCAAACCAATAACTGCCGAATTCTTTACGTTTGAAAGCATTGAGCAGGCTGAACGGGTTGTAGATACCGATGGAGTTTTGCGTAAAGTGGTAGCCATCGTAGAATTCACGCAGTTTGTCGCAGAACCGGTCATACGTCATTCCCTGCGCTTCGGCAAACTCGTGCATCTCCTCCTCGAGATTTTTATGCAGCTCCTTGTCGCTGACGCCGCAGATGTCAACGTATTTGTTCCACATCGAAAGGTCTTCCAAGTTGTTCAGGTCACTGGACACACTCACCTTGCCAAACTTGGTGACGCCCGTCAGCAGGGCGAACTTGATGCAGCCGTCCATCGTCTTGAGAACACCGTAGAAAGGTTTCAGCGTTTTGCGGTATTCATCCTGCAACTCATGGTTGCCGATAGCTTGCAGCATGGGCTTGTCGTATTCGTCCACCAAGATGACGACACGCTGCCCCGTCTGCTCGCAGGCGAGCCGGATGACATGATAGAAACGTTCTTCAGGAGCACGGTCGGCGTAAGGACTGTTGTAGGTACGCTCCCACACTTCAAGATGCTTATTGAGTTCTTCTTTCAGAGAATCTTTGTTTTCATAATTGCGGGCATTCAGGTCCAGATGCAATATGGGATACTTTATCCAGTCTTTTTCCAGCTTTTCGATGGCAAGCCCCTCGAACAACTCCTTTTTTCCTTGAAAGTAAGCCTCCAAAGTGGAAATCAGCAAACTCTTACCAAAGCGGCGCGGGCGGCTGAGGAAGTAGTAACTCCCCGTCTTTGCCAACTGATAGACCAAAGCGGTTTTATCAATGTAGAAATACCCGTCTTTACGTATTTTCTCGAAATTCTGTATGCCGATAGGATAAATTTTATTGCTCATAACTGTTTCACCTATAATGATGAAACAAAGATAATCATTATTTCCTTTTCCGATATGCAAAGGAACCATGTTTTTATATAGTTTGAGTTGTTTTATCGAATTGAAAATCATGATACTTAAAACGGCCGACTTATAAATCCGGCAGGATGGAGAATATTTTCACCACAATTGTCCTTTTTCTCCGCTTTCTCATGACCCAAGCCGTACCAAAACCACGTTTGCTCCGTATCTATAAGATTGGACTTGGTACGGACCGGGTACGGCTCGGGTACAGTGCAGATACGGGTCGGGAATAAAAATGGGCTAAATCTCTGTTTTATCCTGAATACTAGAAATTTTCAGTTACAACCGCTTTATTTACAATATTTTCCATATATTCGCAAACAGATGTTAGTAGCGACTGTTTTCTGTTTTTGTAATAAAATGCCGTTTTAAGAGCTGTTACGGAATGAAAAATATATAGATATGAGAAACTTGCTTCCTTTGTTAATCAGCATCTTTGCGTGTTGAAGTTACAGCTCCGGCAATGATGAGCCTGCGCCAACACCTACTCCCGAAGAAACTCCAAATATAGAGTTTGACTCTTCTTCACAGACAGCGTCCGTATTGCCTCAGGCAGGCGGAACAGCCAATATAAGCTTCACCACTAATAAGGTGTGGACGGTAAATGTGCCAAAATCCTAATAAGCCTATCGCTCTGTCATGCTGAGTGGAAATCACTTTGAAAAAGTGAAACAAATCGATAATGACAAAGGGATTTTGTCATTGGTAGCGTAGTCGAAAACCATCCCGGCATTACTTGTACCCGTTTTAACTTTACCGTTGCATAATCAGATAGAAATGACTAAAAGTCTCTCTCTGACACTTTGCATTTCCCGCATCCCGAGAATCGCGTATTTCCACCCCGTTGGCGGGTGTGAGCGGAAATATGCGAACGAAAACCCGTATCTTCTTCATGGATAGTGGAATACAGAAATATATACAGCTCAAATAGAGGAGAAATACCCGGCCAATCATGCAAAAGCGCTCTCTTTCCGGTAGAGAAAGGGCATTTTCAGAAGAAATGTTCATCTTTCCCGGGAGGGAAGTTAACATCCCTCCCGCTGGAAGTTAATATCCCTCATGTGGGAAGTTAATATCTCTCATGTGGGAAGTTAATATCCCTCCTTTGGGGAACATAAAATTAGCGGATATTCGGTAAAAGAACCGCATATTTATGCTTTAAATCGTATGTTTCCGTTCTATTTGGGGCTTTTTGAAAAGCGGGCATGTCAGCAGAACGGGTGATTTGAAAGCAGGAAGTGATTGACAAGCGCTATTTTCAAATCAATTTGACAGGTCTGCACATCAAACCTTAACTTCAGGCATTTCATTCCTCCGGTTACAAAGCATTACTCTATCAGAATCAAATCCACAATTATACATACCGCCCATTTCTATTTCAACAAAAAAATCAGTAAATTTGCAGTTTAAAGCGTATAACATAAGAATTACAACTAATGACAGGTGAAATAGACAAACTCAAAGAATGGGTTACCCAAGGCGAAACAACAGAAGTTGAATTTAAATCTGCCCGAGGTGGACTTTCTGCAAGTATGTGGGAAACTTATTCTGCTTTTGCCAACACCAATGGAGGAACAATCATCTTAGGGGTTCAAGAAAAAAATGGAGTGTTTTCTTTCGATGAATTAACCAAAGAAACTGTAACACGCTATAAAAAGAACTTTTGGGATTGCGTACATAATCGCGGCAAGGTAAGTGTGTGCCTGCCTAAAGATTCAGATGTGAGAATTGAACAAATAGACAATTCTTATATATTAATATGCTATGTGCCACGCGCCAATTTCGACCTTCGCCCCGTTTATCTCACCAACAATCCTTTTGGTAATACATACCGCCGTAATCACGAAGGAGATTACAAATGTTCTGATACAGAAGTAAGACGTATGTTTGCTGACGCAGACCATGAACGGCATCCACAAGACGGGAAAATACTCACCGGTTATCAGTTGGAACGTGATATTGATATGCCATCACTCAGGCAATATCGTCAGACAATGGCTATTTTGCAACCTACACATCCTTGGAACGGTACCAGTGATATGGAATTTCTACAAAAGATAGGTGCATACGCTACTGATTATGAAACCGGGCAAGAAGGATTTACGAGAGCCGGTATACTGATGTTTGGAAAATATGACAGCATTACAAATCTTGCAGGAGAGCCATCTTTCTTTGTGGACTATCGTGAACGGATAGGTACGGACAATCCGAATATGCGGTGGACGGATCGTTTATATCCGGACGGATTGTGGGAAGCTAATCTGTATCAATTCTACATAAGAACATACAATAAGCTTATACAAGCCCTGCCACGACCTTTCAAGCTAGCCGAAGGAGTGCGACTAGAGGAAACAGCCGCCCATGATGCTGTCCGTGAAGCACTTATTAATTGTATTGTTCATCAAGACCTTAATGCAACAGGAAATATCATAGTAGAACGTAATGATGCAGCCCTGATATTCAAAAACCCTGGAATGATGATGATATCAAAACAACAATATTTCAAGGGTGGGACAAGTATCTGCCGCAATCCGATACTGCAAAAGATGTTTATGCGTTTAGGTAGAGCCGAGAAAGCAGGGAGTGGTGTGGATAAAATAGTGAAGGGATGGCAGGAAGTTGGCTGGAGAAGACCGACTATTACAGAAGAAACTCTTCCGGATTATGTAATACTTACCATGCCTATAGGAGAAAAAGAGGAGAGTAACCCCACAACTACCCCACAAGTACAGGACAATTACCCAATAAGTACAGGGCAACCACTGGACAAGTACAGAGCAACTACTGAACAAGTACCCCACAACCCACCCGCAACTACCCCACAAGTTCTTTTACTCGTGGAAGTAATAGGAACAGATATCTTGACCGTTAAAGAAATAATGAAACGGCTGAAACTGACAAGCCGATGGAACTTTATGGGCAATTATCTGAATCCTGCCATCCAATCGGGTTTAGTGGAACCCTTATACCCCAATCAGCCCAATCACCCGAAGCAGAAATATCGCCTGACCAAGGATGGAGGGGAAATTGTTAAATAATAAACAGCATTAATATATGACTGAACAGAAATCCATTATCATAAAAGGAGCTCGCGTCAATAACCTCAAGAACATTGACGTAGAAATTCCCCGTAACAAATTAGTGGTTATCACCGGGTTGTCCGGTTCCGGTAAATCATCGCTCGCGTTCGATACTCTCTATGCCGAGGGACAACGCCGCTACGTGGAAAGTCTCAGTAGCTATGCGCGTCAGTTCTTGGGACGAATGAGCAAGCCGGAGTGTGACTTTATCAAAGGAATTCCACCGGCAATTGCCATCGAACAGAAAGTGAGTAGCCGCAATCCACGCTCTACGGTAGGTACTTCCACTGAAATCTACGAGTATCTGCGCTTGCTTTATGCACGTGTAGGACGTACGTTCAGCCCCATCAGCGGGCAGGAAGTGAAGAAACATTCCACGGAAGATATCGTGAACTGCATGCTGGAATATCCCGAAGGAACGCGCTATACGGTGCTCACCCCTATTCTGCTTCACGAAGGACGCACGATGAAACAGCAGTTGGAGATAGATATGAAACAGGGATTCAACCGTCTGGAAGTGAACGGGGAAATGGTACGCATCGACGAATATAGCCCGAAAGAAGGAGATACTGTATTCCTGCTGGTGGACCGCATGACCGCTTCCCGGGAAAAAGATGCCATCAGCCGCTTGACGGATTCTGCGGAAACTGCCATGTACGAAGGAGACGGGTCCTGCCTGCTGCGTTTCTACCAAGCGGACGGGTCTACTTGCCTCTACCGGTTCAGCACTAAGTTCGAAGCGGACGGCATCACTTTTGAGGAACCCAATGACCAGATGTTTTCTTTCAATTCCCCTATTGGCGCCTGCCCCGAGTGCGAAGGCTTCGGACGTGTCGTAGGCATTGACGAGCACCTTGTCATCCCCAACCGTTCGCTATCCGTATACGACGGCGCTGTGGTTTGCTGGCGTGGAGAGAAGATGGGCGAATGGAAGGACATGGTGATACGCGGTGCGGAGAAAGCCGGTTTCCCCATTTTCACGCCCTACTTCCAGTTGACTGATGAACAAAAAAGGATGTTGTGGGAAGGTACCCGCTATTTTGAGGGTATCAACGCTTTCTTCAAGATGATACAGGAAAACCAGTACAAGATACAATACCGCGTGATGCTGGCCCGCTATCGTGGCAAGACGCTTTGCCCGACGTGCCACGGCACTCGGTTGAAGCCGGAAGCAAGCTATGTAAAGGTGGGTGGACGTAACATTTCCGAATTGGTGGACTTGCCTATCACCGAATTGAAGTTGTTCTTCGACAACCTGAAACTGGATAAGCATGATGAGGATATCGCCCGCCGCATCCTGACGGAAATCAACAGCCGCATCCGCTTCCTGCTGGACGTAGGACTGGGATATCTTACGCTCAACCGACTCAGCAATTCGCTATCGGGCGGTGAAAGCCAGCGCATCAATCTGGCCACCTCTTTAGGCAGCAGCCTGGTGGGTAGTCTCTATATATTGGATGAACCGAGTATCGGTCTGCACAGCCGGGATACCGACAAGCTGATACACGTGTTGCGCCAGCTTCAACAGTTGGGCAATACGGTAGTGGTGGTAGAACATGATGAAGAAATTATTCGTGCGGCAGATTATATCATCGACATAGGTCCTAAAGCAGGTCGCCTGGGTGGAGAAGTGGTATACCAGGGAGATATGAAAGACCTTCAGAAAGACAGCGACAGTTACACCGTCCGTTATCTTCTGGGTGAAGAGACTATTCCTATCCCCGAAAGCCGCCGTCCGTGGAACCAGTATATAGAAATAACAGGTGCCCGTGAAAACAATCTGAAAGGGGTGGACGTACGTTTCCCGCTCAACGTGATGACGGTTGTGACAGGTGTATCCGGTTCTGGAAAAAGTACATTGGTTCGTGATGTATTCTACCGTGCCCTGAAACGTGAACTGGACGAGTGCAGCGAGCGCCCGGGTGAATTCGCCTCTATCAGCGGTGATTTGCAGAACTTGCGCAATGTGGAGTTCGTTGACCAGAATCCTATTGGAAAGTCGTCCCGCTCCAACCCTGTGACCTACCTCAAGGCGTACGATGAAATCCGTAAACTGTGGGCGGAACAGCCGCTTGCGAAACAAATGGGTTATACTGCGGGATTTTTCAGTTTCAACAGTGAAGGCGGGCGTTGTGAAGAGTGCAAGGGGGAAGGCACGATTACCGTAGAAATGCAATTCATGGCAGACCTTGTGTTGGAATGTGAGTCTTGCCACGGCAAGCGCTTCAAAGCCGATACGCTGGAAGTGAAATTCCAAGATGCCAATATTTACGATATCCTTGAAATGACCGTCAATCAAGCCATCGAGTTCTTCGCCAAGCATGGACAAAAGAAAATCGTCAAACGCTTGCAACCGTTACAGGATGTAGGTTTAGGCTATATCAAGCTCGGCCAGTCCTCTTCTACCCTTTCGGGCGGAGAGAACCAGCGGGTGAAGCTGGCTTATTATCTCAGCATTGAAAAAGCCGACCCTACTCTGTTCATTTTTGACGAACCGACTACGGGACTACACTTCCATGACATCCGCAAGCTACTCGAAGCTTTTGATGCCTTGATACGCCGTGGTCACTCCATCGTTATCATTGAGCACAACCTGGATGTAGTGAAGTGTGCCGACTACGTGATAGACCTAGGTCCCGAAGGCGGTGACAAGGGTGGTAATATTGTAGCCGTGGGTACTCCGGAAGAGGTAGCGGAATGTGCGGCAAGCTATACGGGACAGTTCTTGAAAGAGAAGCTGCAAACAGGGAAGTAAAGAATTAAGTAACAGAAACAAGGCACGGATTACACGAACGTCCCGGATTAAAGGCTGCGCTATATGCTTGGCTCAATAAAAAATCCGTAATTCCTTGTAATCCGTGCCTGAAAATATACGGCAGGGGTTATCCCATCTGCCTTGTTTAGAAGTAGAAACCAAACCCTACCTTCAATCCCAATACAGAACGGTCTTTATTAATATCCCAATAAACGGCGGGTTCGATGGTCACCGTATGCGAAAGGAAGAAAGCATAACCTGCTTCCATGCCGAAGCCAACGAGAGTCCTGTCACCTCCATCCCAATCATAACGGTTCAAATTGACATCAGCCCCCAGATAAATACCTATTTTATCAAAGTAATAACGGCCACCTACACCAAGGGTATAAACATCTTTTTGCAAGTCTCCTTGATTCCAACCTGCACCGGCTTTTATCAGCAACGCAACGTTGTCCATTAAAAACGCGCCGCCATTAGCTTCGAGGCCGAAACTGGCTTTATCGGTTTCCGTATTGTAGGAAAGGTTAAGACCGGTTACGGAAGGATTTACAAACCATTTTCCTTTTTCAAACTGTGCCTGGGCAGCCATTGTGGCAACAAGCAGGCAAACGAGTAATGCAAGTCTTTTCATCTTGTTTTTATTTTTAAGTAAATAATTATCGTTTCATTCTGTTTTCATCTTCCTCGCGGTGCTTCCGTTGCAAGTCTTCCTTTTTGCGGAGTACCAACCACAGCACCAGTACTATTACGTACGAAACAGCCACGGTTACGTATTTCTCCGTATTGCTGATTTCCGTGTTCCGGGGCAGGAAGTAGGCAGCAGTTGCGGTAACATAGATAAGTAAAGCTAAAGTCAGGCCGGTTGATTTCTTAATCTTCTTCATTACCAAAGTTTTTTAGTCGTTTTAAAATACCAAATATTGAACCAAACAGCGGCTACCAATGCCGCAAGAATAGCGATGACAGGAGCGGTATGCAGTTGCATGCCAAATCCTCCGGGAGCAACGCAAATATAGGTTGTACAGACAGCTGTCATGAAAAGAGCCGGCAAATAGGTCACATAAAAATAATGCCCTTTTCTCTCACGCACAAGATAAACCGTGACAGCCCACAACGTAAAGACGGACAGCGTCTGATTGGCCCAAGCAAAATAACGCCATATCGTTTGGAAACCATCCGAATCACGCAAATTATAGAGCAGTAATCCCACTGCTATGGCAAACATCGGAATACAGATATACAAACGTCTCCGCATCGATTTTTGTTCTAAGCCCAGGAAATCGGCAACAATGAGACGTGCCGAGCGGAATGCCGTATCTCCACTGGTAATCGGTGCGGCAACCACACCCAGTATGGCAAGTATACCGCCGAATGTGCCCAGCCATCCTTTACTGATATCAAATACTACAATCGACGCATCGGTTATCCCCATTCCCTCCTTATGGAAGAAATAAGTGGCGACGGTTGCCCAAATAAGGGCTACGATACCTTCCGTAATCATGGCGCCATAGAAGATGGGACGGCCGTGGCGTTCACTGGTCATGCAACGTGCCATCAACGGGCTTTGCGTAGCGTGGAAACCGGAAATAGCCCCGCAGGCGATGGTAATGAACATCATCGGGAAGATAGGATTGGAAGCTGCCTTGGGATGTGTATTTTGCAATCCGTCCCATAGTTCGGGCAGGGCAGGATGATATACATAGAGCATCACCAGTATTCCTACTGCCATGAATATCAAGGCAAGGGCAAACAGGGGATAAATCTTACCGATAATCTTATCGACGGGAAGCAACGTAGCCAGAATGTAATAAACGAAGATGATGATTATCCAGAATGTGTTATCCAGAGCGCCCGGAGTCAATTTGGCAAGCAGTCCTGCCGGAGAAGCCACAAAGACTGCTCCCACCAACATCATCAAAATCACAGTGAAACCGCGCATCACCTGCTTGGTAGGCAGTCCCAGATAACGTCCGATAATTTCGGGAAGGCTCTCTCCGCCATGCCGCAGGGAAAGCATTCCTGCCAGATAGTCGTGTACCGCTCCCGCGAAAATAGAGCCGAATACAATCCAGAGGTAGGAAGCCGTGCCAAACATGGCGCCCATGATGGCGCCGAATATAGGGCCTACTCCGGCGATATTAAGAAACTGTATCATGAATATTTTCCAAGTGGGCAGAGGTATGTAGTCCACTCCGTCCGCTTTGGTTAAAGCTGGGGTTTTACGGTCATCAGGACCAAAGACGCGTTCGATAAAGCACCCGTAAATGAAATAGCCCGCTATCAACGCCAGCAGGCAAAGCGTAAATGTAATCATGGCGTGTTAATCTTTCATTTTAATGTATGCAAATGTAACAGTTTCCAAGTAAACAGCACAAAATTATCAGGTATTTTGCCTAACTTCGCAGAGAAATATAACAAGAATAAAGAAATAAATGGGAATTTAGGGAAATGAAGAACTAAGAATGAAGAATGAAGAATTACCTTGCGGCGTGTTTGCATTGCGCAGCTAAATTCTTCATTCTTAATTCTTAATTCTTCATTAAATTATCATTTATACAAACTTCAACTCTAGAATTCAATGAAACGAATAGTATTTACGCTCTTATATATCGCGATGTTTCTTCCTCTTGCCGCCCAATCTCCCAAACACGAAGTCCGTGCAGCATGGGTAACCGCAGTCTATGGTCTTGACTGGCCGCAAACTCGTGCCACATCTCCCGCTTCTATCCGCAAGCAGCAGGCTGAACTGATTGAAATTCTCGATAAGCTGAAAGCCGCTAATTTCAATACGGTACTTTTTCAGACCCGTACACGTGGGGATGTTCTCTATAAATCCGCCATCGAGCCCTACAATTCGATACTGACAGGAGAAACAGGAGGTAATCCCGGTTACGACCCTCTCGCTTTTGCCGTGGCCGAATGCCATAAACGAGGGTTGGAATGCCACGCTTGGATGGTAACCATCCCTCTAGGTAATCGGAAGCATGTGGCGGCTCTCGGAAAACAATCTGTAACCAAACGCAAACCGGCACTTTGCGTACCTTATAAACGTGAATACTTTCTCAATCCCGGCCATCCGCAAACGAAGGAATACCTAATGAGCCTTGTCCGTGAAGTGGTTGAGCGCTACGACGTGGATGGGGTACACTTTGATTACCTACGTTATCCCGAAAACGCCTTGCGTTTCCCCGACAGCTACGACTACAAAAAGCGCAGCAATGGCCGCAGTCTGGCACAGTGGCGCAGGGACAATATCACCGAAATAGTACGATATATCTACAAAGGCGTGAAAGCGCTGAAACCTTGGGTGAAAGTCAGTACCTGCCCCGTAGGTAAATATCGTGACACTTCACGCTACTCTTCCCGTGGCTGGAATTCTTTCAATACCGTCTACCAAGATGTACAAGGCTGGCTGGGTGAAGGTATCCAAGACCAGATTTATCCGATGATGTACTTCCGTGGCAACGGTTTCTATCCCTTTGCCCTTGACTGGCAGGAACAAAGTAACAGACGGCAAATCATCCCGGGGCTGGGCATTTACTTTCTGCACCCGTCCGAAGGTAACTGGACGGTGGATGAAGTGGAACGGCAGATTAACTTTATCCGTGCCCAGGGAATGGCAGGCGAAGGACATTATCGCGTCAAATATCTGATGGATAATACCCAAAACCTATATGACATTCTGGAAGAAAACTATTATACAGCCCCCGCACTGCAACCTGCCATGCCATGGATTGACAGTATCCCTCCCACTGCTCCTACATACCTCAATGTTGAAAAGCAATCAGAGGGTTATACCCTTTTAAGCTGGCAACCTTCTACCGACAACGACAAGCGGAATGCACCGGCTTACGTTGTCTATGGTTCGGACAGCTATCCGGTGGACACTTCCAATCCTGAGAATATTTTGGCTCAACGGGTGGCAGGTACTGAATATATCTATGCCCCGATACGCCCGTGGACTGCCAAGAAGTATTTTGCGGTGACGGCAATTGACCGTTGCGGAAATGAGAGTGAAGCTATACAACAGAAGTAACTACACTTGCGGCATCACTTCCACAAATGCCCGATAACGGCTCTTTGGCGTGATTGGCACCAATGGCAGATAGCCGGAGATGAGTTTACCATCTTCTATTATCAACGGATATTCGCGCATATCCTGCTCGTGCTGTGACTGTAACGCTTCATTGGTAGGGAAATATTCGATATTGAAACGACCGGTATGCCCGGACGCCACAAAGCGGTCATAGAAAGAACGGGAGACAATCCCCATATTCATTCGCATATTTATTTCGACACAGGGATGAATGACGTATCTATGTTCGCCATTACTGCGGCAGACCATCATATCTACACCCAGATAGCCCGTATAGGTATTACCGTAAATGGTAGCCAGACAGTTTTGTAGACGTTCGCGGATACGTATCAGTTCCGGGAGGGGGACATATTGTTCAACCCACTCCTCCATCCGCTTATCCGAAATGAGGATATTGCCTGTATAAGCACCATGTTCGTTAGTGGAAAACAGGGAATAACCTACAAAAAGAATCTTTCCCTGTCCATCGGAATAAAATTCGATAGCAAAATCTTCCACCTTATTATATATAGGTTCCACCAAAAGACATCCTTGCTCCTTTATAACCCGTTCGCACCAATCGGCCAGGCTCTTGGTGAAACCATGACGACACCAATTCAAACCTTTGCCACTACCGGACCAAGGAGCTTTAAGCAAGCAAGTATGCATTTCTTTTACCACCTGCTTGCAACATGCCATCGTTTCAATAAGATAATGACTGCCGCAAGTATATTCGGGATGGCTACACCTGATGACTTCTGTTAAACAAACGGTTTGAATACGGGAGGAAAGCGGCCGATACTCTGCAAGAGTCTGTAACGTAGGAAGTTTGCGCTCTAATATTCCTCCTTTCAGCAGACGCTTGCGTAGAGCAGGGTTCCATCCCCATGGCATAATCTGAGCTTCGGCATAGTCGGGTAATTCAGGTTCAGTAACCAATTGTACTTGTAACGGAAAGTATTCTTTCATTTGTTTCAGGAAATCCGCATTATAAGCGGAAGGTGCCAACACCGCACTGCCGGGCTGGGCATACCACACCGGAAGTAATGCTAAATCTTGAGCCATGCGGCGGGCAGATGCCGGAGCCATGTAGTTTTCTCCGTTGTTGGCCAGCGCAAGGTCGGAATCAGGATTGAAAAGATATAGTTTCATTAATTAAAATTCGTTATCATTAGCGGCTGCAAACTTACGGAGAAAAAGAACAGTATACAAATATATAAAACTTAACTATGAAAAAGATATTTTGCTA
>ULTJ01039300.1_pt1 | contig 25128 bp, 22 predicted proteins | sample 1957491 | NCBI WGS metagenome assembly ULTJ01 (sample SAMEA4835731, study PRJEB28245) | human gut metagenome | biome: gut microbiome; material: fecal sample | place: Denmark | collected 2008 | reverse complement strand
CCGCCGCCGTGGCTATTCCCCCGAGTCAATACACAAGTTTATCGATAAAATCGGATACACTACCTACGACGCGCTCAACGAATTCGCTTTACTGGAAAGCGCCGTTCGCGAAGACTTGAACACCCGTGCCACCCGTATATCCGCCGTACTGAATCCGGTGAAGCTTATCATCACCAACTATCCCGAAGGACAGGTTGAGGAATTGGAAGCCATCAACAACCCGGAACGTCCGGAAGAGGGCAGCCATATCATTGAGTTCAGCCGTGAATTGTGGATGGAACGCGATGACTTCATGGAAGATGCGCCGAAAAAATATTTCCGCATGACTCCTGGACAGGAAGTGCGCCTGAAGAACGCTTATATCGTGAAGTGTACCGGCTGCAAAAAGAACGACGCGGGAGAGATTGAAGAGGTTTATTGCGAATACGACGCAAATACCAAGAGCGGCATGCCGGAAGCTAACCGTAAGGTGAAAGGTACGCTCCACTGGGTAAGCTGCGCCCACTGCCTACAGGCCGAGGTACGTCTTTACGACCGCCTGTGGAAAGTGGAAAATCCACGCGATGAGCTTGCCGCCATCCGTGAAGAAAAGAATTGCGACGCACTGACTGCCATGAAGGAAATGATTAACCCCGATTCCCTCCATGTATTGCCTTGCTGCTATATCGAGAAATATGCCGCCGGCATGAAGCCTCTCACCTACTTGCAATTCCAGCGTATCGGTTACTTCAACGTAGACCGCGAGTCTACCCCGGAGAAAATGGTATTCAACCGTACTGTTGGCTTGAAAGACACATGGGGTAAAATCAACAAATAAAGTATAAGGAGTAAGAAAAATAAATGAGTAATAAAAACCTGCTATCCGGTAGAGACAAGGAGTTGCAAGAACTGGCGGAACACTATGAAACCGCCCGTGAAAACAATGGTCCTTTCTATGCGGATGCAGACGATTTAGCGGACCTGGCAGACTGGTATGCCGTCCATAATAAAGTACAACAAGCCCATGAAGCCGTAGAATACGGTTTGAACTTGCATCCCGACAATACAGCATTGCTGGTGCAACAAGCATACCTTTTTATGGATTCGCATAACAAGGATAAAGCCCGGGAAGTTGCCGACCGGATTTCGGATGATTATTCATCCGAAGTAAAGGTTTTGAAAGCCAGCCTCATGCTGAGCGAAGGTAAAATAGACGATGCCGAACAACTTCTCGACACGATAGAAGACAAGGAAAACTTGGCAAACATCATTGAGGTGGCTTACATGTATCTTGACATGGGGTATCCTGAAAAATCAATGGAGTGGTTGAATCGGGGATTCGGTAAATATGATGAGAATGAAGCATTTACCGCCGTCACTGCCGACTGCTACTATGCGCAGGGATTGATAGAGGAAGCGGCTTCCTTCTATAACAAACTGATTGACAAGGATCCTTATTCGGCTCCTTATTGGTTTGGTTTGGCACGTTGCTATTTTGACCAGCAAATGTTCGACAAGGCTATTGAGGCATGCGACTACTCCATTGTTGCTGACGAAGAGTTTGCCGATGCCTACATGATGAGGGGGCACGCCTTCTACCAACTTGGAAATGAAAAAAGCGCGTACGACAACTACGTGCAGGCGGAAAAGCATCATGCCCTTTCTTCCGACTTCCTGCACATGTTCATGGGACTTAGTAAATTGTCTACCAATCAATGGGGAGAAGCATACAGTCATCTGGAACAAGCTTTGGAAGCTCAGGAAGAGAATTCTCCGATTATGCCTTCGCTCTATGCACACGCGGCGCTCTGCCTCTTTAAGTTAGGGAAAAAGCGCAAAGCATCCCAATATTTCAAAAAAGCGCATGAGTTGGGTCCGGAAGAGGTTGATCCTTATCTGCTCGAAGGTCGCGCCCTCATGGAAAACGGTAATTATGAGAAAGCCGTGAAAAAATGGGCCCAAGCCTTGAAGATTGCGCCATACGCCGATACTTGGAACGAAATAGGAATGTATAGCATGGAAATGGGGCAATTGAGCTACGCCAAACTGGCATTTGAACGTGTCAAAGAGATGGAGCCTGATTTTGAAAAAATCAACGAAAGATTGTCTTCGCTCTATGTGCTTCTCAGGGATAAGGAGAATTTTACGAAGTACAACCAGCTCTGTAAAAACCCGCTCGACGTGGAAGAACTGAAAAAAATTGAGCAGGTGCTGGAAGGGGAAAATAAGGATGAATTGGCAGAAGTGATGAGAAATATTATAAAAGCAATACAATAAACAAAGCGAATTTAGAAAATGGAATCATCTGCAGAACTCATCAAATGGGTATTAGAAAACCTGAACTATTGGGTAGTCACGCTTTTTATGGCTATTGAGAGCTCGTTCATCCCGTTTCCTTCAGAAGTCATCGTTCCACCTGCTGCGTGGAAGTCTATGGCAGACGAGAGCATGAACATATTTCTTGTCGTCATTTTTGCTACTGTCGGTGCAGACTGTGGCGCATTGATTAATTATTATCTGGCACGCTGGCTGGGTCGTCCCATTGTCTATAAGTTTGCCAACAGTCGTTTGGGGCATATATGTCTCATTGATGAAGAAAAGGTACACCATGCTGAAGAGTACTTCAGAAAGCACGGTGCAGCATCTACATTCTTCGGCCGTCTCATTCCGGCAGTGCGCCAACTCATCAGTATTCCGGCAGGACTGGCGGGCATGAAGCTTGGCCCTTTCTTGCTATACACAACGCTTGGCGCAGGAATATGGAACTCGGTGCTTGCGCTGCTGGGTTACTTTATTTATCGCTTCACAGACCTCAAAACAACGAATGACGTTTACGTCATGGCAACAAAATACAGTCATGAAATCGGTTATGTCATCATTGCTGTTGTGGTGTTGGTGATAGCTTTCCTTGCGTATAAGGGCATGAAGAAAAAGAAATAAAAAAACGGTGATATCAAAACAGAAAAAAACGGTGAGCAGGTTTATTCCTTACTCACCGTTTTTTCATTATTGCTTATTTAAGTCTAGTGTTATTTCTTTACGGCTTCAATAGCTTTATCATAATCGGGTTCCTGGGTAATTTCAGGAACAAGTTCTGTATAGGCAATCTTTCCATCTTTACCGATTACCACTACCGCACGAGCCAATAGCCCCTTCAATGGACCGTCAGCCATCAGTACCCCGTAGTTCTCATCAAAATCGGAGAAACGGAAATCAGACAATGGAATCACATTTTCAATCCCCTCGGTGGTGCAGAAACGTGCATGCGCAAAAGGCAAATCTTTGGAGATGGCCAATACGACCGTATCGGGCAATCCGGCAGCCAGCTTATTGAATTTGCGCACAGAAGTAGCGCATACGCTGGTATCCAGACTCGGGAAGATATTCAGAATTACATTCTTTCCGTTGAGCTCTTTCAGTGAAAACGAAGATAAATCCGTCTTTACCAATTCAAAGTCGGGCGCTGCTTTACCCACTTTTATAAATTCACCGATAACCTTTACCGGTTGACCTTTAAATTTTGTTGTAGCCATAGTTTTATCAAATTATATGGCAATATAACAAATTGAATGTAGGAAAAGTTCAATAAAAACTTTTTCCATCAATGAATTGTTACTCCACTAATCAATTTATGACAATCATTTAAAATTAAAAATTCACATGAAAACTATTTTTGATGAAATGAAACAAGAAGTGAAGAATTGGTGGATTTCACTCATTCTAGGTATTCTGTATATCGTAGTGGCTTTGTGCCTGATGTTTGCCCCTTTCAGCGGGTATGCAATTCTGAGTATCCTGTTCAGCATCTCCATGCTGTTCAGCGGTTTGCTGGAGATTTCCTTTGCAGTGAGCAACCGGCAGCGGGTATCGAGTTGGGGATGGTATCTGGCGGGAGGTATCATTGATATGATTTTAGGATTCTATCTGATAGCCTATCCCCTGCTGAGTATGGAAGTCATTCCGTTTATCATCGCCTTCTGGCTGATGTTCCGTGGTTTCTCTTCCGTGGGCTATGCCATGGATTTGAAAAGATATGGCACCAGGGATTGGGGATGGTATATAGCATTCGGTATTCTTGCCATCATCTGTTCGCTCATCATTCTGTGGCAACCGGCAGTAGGCGCTATTTATGCAGTCTATATGATTTCATTCGCTTTCCTGATTATCGGTTTCTTCCGCATCATGCTCTCCTTTGAACTGAAGAACTTGCATAAGCGGGTAAAAGAGAGGAACGAATCGAAAAAGGATGATAAAGAAATACCGATTGTATAAAATTCAGGCGAATATTAATTCGCCCGAATAACAATCCTGTTTACCTTTTGTGCAAAAAGCGGAACATCGTTGTCCTGGATACTCCCATTTGTTTGGCGAGAGCAGAACAGGATGTTCCTCTTCTCCGTTCTTTCATCACCCGGCACCGATTGTCAATGAGCATATTCATCTTCGGCGCGTCGCCTTTTTTACGTCCCAGGTGTACCCCCTCTTTCTTCCTGCGCGCCAAGGCTTCTTTGGTTCGCATGGAAATCAAATTACGCTCAATTTCCGCCATCAATCCGAAGGCAAATCCAAGTACCTTGCTATTGATATCGTTCTGAAAGATGTATCCCTCTTTGGTGCTATACAGCACCACACTCTTCTTGATACAGGAATTAAGGATAGTCATAATTTCAAGCAACGTCCGGCTCAGGCGCGAAATTTCGGTTACAATCAATGAATCACCGGGTTTCATGCGGTCCAGCACTCCCGATAATTTCCGGTTCTTACTACTTACACTTCCACTGACTGTCTCAGTATACCATCTGTCGATAATCAAACCGTTTCTGTCTGCGAAACGTAAAATCTCTGCACGCTGGTTTTCCAGAAATTGTTTTTCCGTGCTCACTCTTAAATAAGCTACTACTGCCATAATTTTGTTGTTTTATTGGTTTTACGCCGCCAAAGAACGGCTATTCCAATAAAAGCACCAACGCATATTCCCGTTGGATTGCTCAAAACTATGGAAGTGGTTCCCGTTTATTCAACTTTTGGATTAGGAAGTATAACAAAATAGGAATAACAGGCAATCCAATCAATGCAAGATAGGTCATGCTTCCGGTTTCCAAATCGAAAAAGATGACTTGGGGAGAAAGAGCTTCTATCATAAAGAAGAAGAAGACACCGAACTCCATCACCAGCGTTATCATCAGGAGTACCACCAACGTATAGTATTTCTCTATATACACATTGAAAGGCACAGAGATATAGCGCATCACAATAAGGGCTACAATGGCACTTATAATACAGAAAGCTATGCAAAAGAAAAGCCCCCACTGCCCCGAGGCGTAGTCACACTCCATCAGCTTCCAAATATCGCCGTTGTCCTCTCCGGGTTCAATGGTCTTATAGGGAATACGAAATAAATAGAACGGATTGGTGATGCGTGTAAATACGGAACTCGTATCGACGGTTCCGTCGTTACAGAGTACCCGGGAACTTATGCCTAAGGAATCGAAGTCCGCAAAATAGACAGAATCGACAAAACATTGTAATCCGGAAATGAAACCGGAATGCTCTACCGCCGCTTGCTTAGAGAAAGTGAGAAAAAATCCCAGGTCTTTATTCATCACACGTTTGGTATCCCGATAGATATGTAAAGTATCGTTCACGCAAAGACTGTCTATTACAAGGCTGAGTGATTTTACAAGTTGCGTCAGGGCTCTTTTCTCCTTGAAATCGAAAGCAGGCAGATAAAGATTCAATCCTTCGGGTTTACTGGCAAAGTCCGAACGGTTTATCAGGCCACCGGGATAATTCATAACGTTGTAAATGAAAGTACGGCAAGCCGCCGGATTAGTAAGGAAACGATTGGTGGACTGCGCGTCGCCGCTAAAGGCTACCAAATCGTATGGCTTATCTTTATAAGGAACAAAATCCATCACATTACGTGAAGTCCAGTTGTTGGTTATCTCCGGCGTTCCGCTGACCGGGTTGATGACATAGCCCGGATAACCGTAACGCTTGATACGGGAACTGACAGAGACAGGTAGATTGAGATATACATCCGTCATCCAATAGGGAATCATGACATAAAGTGAAGCGGAAGAAAGAATGCGTTTTTTCAATGTTTCAACCTCCGCAGAAAGGTATCGTGTTTTGGTAGTGACATATTTATAGTGGCTGCGCACCGTGTCAGGACGATTGTCAAAATAGCAATAGAAGTTCTTCACATTGTAAAGGTCATAGTATTCGGCATCTTTTAGCCAACCCATCGAACCTTTCTCACTATAGGTTTCGGGTGGGGTGGTTTCTTCTGTCCCGGTAGTATCGGGAGAATAGATAATATCATCCAGTTTCAACCCCGTTTCGTAGGGTACATCTGTAATGAGGGTATTCATAAAACCTTTGGCTATCACACGGGGAGCAATCAACTCGTTTTCGGAGAGTTTAAATTCCTGTTCCAATTTGAAGGGATACACCACATACCCGTATGCATCCGGATTGAGCATCAGGCTGTATATCTTTCCCATATCGTTCACCTCTTTGAAGAAATGGGTATTGCCGGGAACCGGAGAAGGAATCAATCCTTTCCATCCTCCCGCCAAAGTCATTTCCATGCGTTCGGTTTCTACGAAAGGCCACTTTTCTTTTCCATTCGTAGCCACTTCACGCCGGATGCGATTCCATGCCTGCGGAGTTTGATAGTGATAAGGACGGAAACGCTGGTAAGCCTCCGTAAATGTTCCCTGTGCCAGGAGTGTGAAATCTATGGCACAAAGTAAAACAACAATGACTGATGACAACAATCTTCTCATTCCAAATAACTTATTAGTAGTTTCTTATTGCCTGACACCTTCTTTAGACTGTTCACGACGTATGAAATTTATCAATGTATTCTCATCCAAAGCAGTAGCCCGGATGGCCAACAAGTAAAGCGCACAACTCCTGATTACATTGGTCATGGCTCCACCGGAAAGTTCATATTCCGAAATCCGGCGAATGACTCCTTCACGATTGGGCAACCAATTTTCAGGTATCATCTTTTCCCATAATTCATAGCGGATACTTTCGTCGGGCATGGGAAAATAAACTAAAGACTGGAAACGACGCGAAAAAGCCTCATCAATATTGCTACGGAGATTGGTGGCCAAAACCACCGTGCCCGGGAAATCTTCAATACGTTGCAGCAGATAGGCCACTTCCTGATTGGCGTGCCGGTCATTGGAAGTCTGCGTAGAGGTACGTTTACCAAACAAAGCATCGGCCTCATCAAAGAAGAGTATCCAACGACGGTTCTCCGCCATATCAAAGATACGGGCAAGGTTCTTTTCCGTTTCACCGATATATTTAGAGACAATCATCGAGAGGTCTACCCGATAAACATCCATTTCATTCCGCTTTCCCAGCAAAGTTGCGGCAAGAGTTTTTCCTGTTCCCGGAGGGCCATAAAACAAAGTGCGATAGCCGGGTTTAAGAATACGCTTTAGCCCCCATTCTTCCATGATGACACCAGAGTTGGTTATCCAAGTATTTATTTCCTCCAATTGTTCGGCTACCTGATAATCCACCACCATGTCGTTCCATTGAAGCGGAGTCGTTATCCGCTTGGCGGGAAAGCCTGTACTGTAGTCCGGTTTATATTCTCTGCCGTGAAGCACTTTACTCAGCAACTCATCCGAAACGCGAAGTTGACCGCTCAGAAACGGTTCCCCCTCTCCTCGGCCTTCCAGACGAAGAACATTATGCGTATAGAACCAATGTTCCTTTTCAAATAAATGGACGACGGAAGGGCGCATATCGGTATTTTCGCCCGAAAGCATGAAGGCCACCGTTTCACCCGTTGGTAAAAATCCTCCGTGCGACAAACCTTTCCATCCACCAAATTCCGTATAGGGACGGTCAAAATTCTTATTGTTGACAAAGAAAATATCCAACGCTTGCGGATAGAGATGGGGCATAAGGGCAAGCATAATGACTACTTTTTCTTCAAAGGTTATCCGCTCCTCAGTCATACCCGTCATCTCCTCCCACCACGGGCTATGCGGTGAAACGACTTCGTGCAAGGAAGCTACTTCGCAATCTTGCTTGAAGTAAAGACGGATAGCGGCATCAAGTACCTGCTGAAACCATTCGGTAAGTTCTCTCATAGGCTGTTACCGGGCTGCTTGGGCTCCTAATACATCTGCTTCATGTTCCAGGCCTTCGTTATCATTGACTGGCATCCCTCCTATTTCGGTAGTGGGTTGCACGCGTCCTTCCGCCTGCTGAATGACGTGTGCCAATTCATGTCCCAGCAACTGCTGTCCGGCAGAAGTATCCGGTTTGAATTGTCCCGGAGCAAAGTGGATATCAGTGCCTTGTGTATAAGCCAACGCCCCTACTTCAGGCGCTTTAGATGATTCGGGATGCACACGTACACTGGAGAAGTCCGTATTAAACGATTCTTCCATCCTTTGTTTTACATTATCGGGAATTCCTGTATTATTCTCGAATTTACCTTGTATAAGGTCGTCTTCATCCTCCTCACGTTGAGCTACAAATTTGCCCTGCAACGAGTCGTCCTCATCTTCATCACGCTGAATGGCAAACTTACCCTGCATGAGTTCATCTTCATCATCACCCATCCGCTGAACGATATTTGCCATTTTAGCCTGAATTGCAGATAATTCACGGTTATCTACCATCTGTGCAGCCATATCGCTGCGCTTCGCCTGCTGTACCCTTGAAGGCGCGGCTTCCATACTGATTTTTTCCATATTCATGATTTTTCACCTCCAATTTACTGTTATTAAAAAGCCTCCCGGAGCTCTAAACAGCTGGAATGTCCACGGTATGCCACCCAGCAATACATCAATATCTTTCTTTTCCACCTCAACGGTCCAATGTAGCTCATCCGTACTATATACGACTCCTTTTCTTTGCAGAAATGTCCTACGCATACTGAGAGCACTGGTATGCTCCATGTGTTTCCAATTTGACTTTAAAAGCTTAAACATATCGTCAACTTGATGCATTTCATCCTGCGTTAATTCACACTTAGCCGGAAGGGGCATATCGTCGGATTTACCAACCAATATTTTATTCAAATATAATTCCGACTCATTATATTCCTTTTGTTCCCCATATACCAAATACTGAAGTAAAAAGATGGCACGTACCTTACTCGCTTCGTCCTTAAATTTTCTATTTTCATCCAAATAGCCCACTATAGAAAATAGACGACTATAAAGAGGACCCAACAACACCATTCCCGCATTCTCTACAGATACTTGATTATTTTCCATACTATGATTCCTTTCTTTTTTTAATTCATTTATCCGATTGATAATCTCCACTATATTTATATTACTATTTTTCTCCCAATGTATATCGTCCAGCATTGCCGTAAATCCGGGGGGAGCGCTTCGCTTGATGCGTATCGTCAAAAAGCGGATAATCTCTGCTTCCGACCATGCCAGAAACTTTTTCTCGGTGAGTTCCACCATCCAGATAGAAAGGTATTCAGCCAGCTTTTGTAAAAATCCCAGTTCTGCGAAATGAGACTGAAGCGTTGCATAGGTAGCCGTCCAATTATGATAAATCGTAATCAGGCGTTCGTCACCTATTTTATGAAGCCAAATATCTCGAAGCGAAGAAGACCGGTTCAGTATCCCTAAAATTAATGAAGAATTCAATTTCCCCGCCTTCCACAAGCCACGGAAATATTCATTCCTCTCATTCAGAAAATAAATGAGCCATTTTTTCAGATAGTCTTCTTTGCCTGGCAGATACAGAGTGGAGTTTTCACCAAACAGTTCCAGCAACCAATATTCCAATTCCGTATCCGATTTTGAACTCATTATACTTATATCCGCCAATGGAAGCACATTTTCATCATATAATTCCCGCAATATGATTCTCATTTCATTAAACGGATACCGGGCCAACACGTCAGTAAGATTATGCATGAAATAATCGAGTAATGTAATAACCCCGATATTATAATGTGCAGCCAATTGTTGCAGAACCGAATATACAAATATTTTCCGGTGAAAAGTGATACGATTCTCTGAGAAAAAACATAAGAATATAAATTCCCACTTCAACGTACTAAACTCTCCCCCGGCTTTTCCTTGCAGCAACCCAAGTGTATATCCCTTGTCAAGTAAAGCAGCATAATTGACAATAAACTCGCTATATACAGGAAAAAGTCTATCCACCAATATCTTAACCTGATTTTCAGTGTGTGTCTCTATATATTTACGAGCCAACAATGGGGTTTGCAGAATGATGAGCCATTCTTCTGTCGAACGGTTTTCAGATGCTCTTTCATCAGCAACAGGAGACATTAAACGTTCCAGTTCCAGCAAGACAGATAGCAACTCCGGCGGCAAAGCGCCATTTATTATATTTACATCTGTATATAGTAAATGTACCAATTCCGCTACGGAAAAATTATAATGGGCAGCCAACCGCTGAAGTACCGAAAGTACGAACTGCTTACGGCTGAATGCAGAAGCCGGAAAAGCCACAAGGCTAGCCAATATGAACTCCCACTTCAGCAGACGAAATTCACTACCCGCCCTACCGGCAAAAGTACCGGCATCTTTATGCTTGTCGAGCATGGATGCGTATGAAACAACGTAGTCCTTTTCGAAAGGAAGCAAGATGACCACCATCAAATAAATCTCCCGCTCTTGTAATTGCTGCAATAATTTTCGGCAAGTATCCGCATTTAAAAGTATCTCTGCCAAATGCTGACGGGAAAGTATATATTCTCCCTCACCCTTGGCCCCTAAACGCAGGGCGGCAAGAACCTCTCTCATCAAATATGTATGATAATTGCCGTCGAGCGCCCAGATTTCCTCTTTCATATTACTGCGGATTTCTTTCAGAATGTTCCATAGTTCAGGTAACTGTTCAACAGTCTGTTCCAACTCCCGAATACTTTCTGTGAGCATCCGCACCAGTTCAGCCAAGGAAAGATTAAAATGAGCCGCCAATCCACGAATGGTATGCAACACCATTTGCTTACGACTGAAGTATCCCCCGCTTTCGGCAAACAGATAGGCAAAGACCAATGTCCAGACGGCATCCCTATAATTTTCATGAGTTATATCCGAACGTTTATAGGCATGATAAGAACGTATTTGTACACGTATATAAAGATTTATAAAATTACTTTCAGAGGGCCGGACTACATTTACAATACTTTCCAATTCTTCATCCGTAAATTGAAAAACAAGCCTGCGGCACAAGAAATCATAATGACCGTAAGAATTAAGAAACTCCCTGAAATGATAGGCTTCACCGCCAAGCACCGTCTTCAACAGCCAACTCAAATTGGTGTATTCCTGAGAAACCGCAAAAGGAAAATAACCATGTAAAAGGAAAAATGCCAATACCTCAAAAGCACTCTTCGGTACAGACCTAACTTGTACATCTTTTTGCTCCATATAAATACATCCCTGTTGGTTTCCAAGTTTCTCCTTGCAGTATTGTTCAAGAGCTTGCCGCAATCTAACAGGAAATTGCTTATCGAACCGGTCTTCATCAATATTCCCCATATCCAGGGGAAGACTGTCAATGGTAATCATATAATCAGGCCGGTCATAAGCAGACAAAACCTCGTCTACCACACTCTCAAAAGAAGTATGGTAAAAGGTATCCCAACGTCCGTTCAATTCACGGGCAAAGGATTCATTGCTTGCTTGAAAATCAAACCTTACGGTACCAATTGTTATCATCAGCCAGTTCTTTTTTCAATTTATCGCTTAACTCTTCCAATCCGAATTTACGGTAACTGGATAAAGAATATCTCCAGAAAAGGTAACTGGAACGAAAGGAATCAGATTGTCCACGCCGTTGCCACATTATTGTCGTATGGATATGCGCGGGCATACGTTCTGTCAGTATCTTTTCACAACCATGTCTGAAGTCATCATCCAGCAACCACTTTTCAATGACAGACAATACGATGGTAACCCGAAATACATCTTCCTTGAGCACCAGGAAATTGCCGTTTTTGTAACCGAGAAAACGATGTTCCAACAGGAACAACTCCATATCGTATTTTTCAATATTCAGAAGGCTCTTGAAATATGTTTCTATTCCAGATTCCTCTTTTATTGTAGAGTCCAGCAGGTTAATTCCTTTTCCACGGTTCAATCCCCAATAGGGAATTTTCTTGAGGAAGGAAATTCTGCGTTCACGACGTTCGTGCCTGTCCTCATATTTCTGCAGGAACTGCGGATTGCTATCTTCACCATATATACAATCAAGTACATCCATCCACTGCTCTTTCTTCTCTGACAAGTCAGAAGAATTGGGTACCATCCAAAAAGAAAGTGATTTTAGCTCTTCAAGCAGTTCTTCTATTAAATGGTCAAATAGACGCAGGTATTCATCGGCCTGCCTATCGGTATTCCTCTGATAGCACCCTGGCAAATCGTTCAGTAGAGGATAATGATTAAATACATTCCGGTAAGTTCCACCCGGTACAGCATCCAATACGTCTTTATCAGTGGTACGATTTTGTGCCCCATAGAGAATGGTACGCATTGAGTAGACTCTGCGTTGAACGTCATCCCAAAGAATAGGAACAGGTTGGCTTCTCCGGATTAGCTGTATCTCATGCCCTTTATTACCCATATCTGCCAAAGCATATCCTTGAAAAATACTTTTTCGTCTTAAATTTCCCCTCAACTGGTTTACGCCTTTCTTAAAATAAAGAGAGGAAATTCTGTAAACTCCGGCTAGAGAACGAAGCTTCTGATATAGCCAGGAGACATCATATTCACTCCAATCGGTACATAGAGACATATCATCCACCACCATTCTCCCTTGTTCAGGACCTTCCAGTATTTCATCGGGAGTTTTACCCTCTGCCAGTAACTCATCTACACGACGAAAACGAACACCTGCCCTCAAAAATTCCTGTACTTCAAAAAAGATTTGTGCCATCAATTGATTAGGTTCTACTCCATCATCAATCTCTATCCCTGCACATAAATAGAGAATGTCGTACTCCAAGAAACGGACCGAGTCTACACTTTCGCATAAATTCCGGTGCGAGTGATAAAGGCTATATACTTCTTTTATAATTTTTTTCCGGCGGGTTTCGGAAGTGTCTGCCCAGACATCTAATACAAAATCGTATGTACCCGATTCAGGATGTACTATAACCCTTACATCAGATAAATCATCCACATTTGAAACAAACAGTTTGCGGTAATCGGTTTCCGTCACCGGATTTACCGGAAATATTTCTGAAGGTGAAAACAAAGCATGCCTACGGGGGGAGAAATTGCCATCTTCCCGTGTCAGATAATCAGGTATAGAAAATCCCAACCGGTAATCGGTTTCCAGCAAACCATAGTTCAAAGCATCAAGCAGGGTGACTCCGGGGTCATGTACGTTATAGTCAGTCCACACATTACCCGCAAGACGCTGTACATCTTTCAGCGCCTTCTCTTGAAGCTGGCTGTATTTATCCTGCCCTTCAACTTTCCGAATAATTGTAGTGTGTCCCTCCATAACTTTATAATGTTACAAAATCCATATCAAACAATCGCTTTATACGATAATGTACCCAGACATCTTTACCATAGTCTGAACGGGTACGAACCTGCAATACGCAGTTATGCCCCTCACGGAACCAGCGGAACTGTATCTTATTGAAACGGCTACCGAACCAGGAACGGACATAACGGATACACGGATGTTTACCAAAACAATGCATGGCCGTAACATCTGCCAAAGCATAACGCCCTTGTCCCCTCAATCCGCAGGCTGCTTCAATGTGATAGCCTACACAACCGTATTCCGGCTCTCCTATATTCTGCCATTGTCCGTTAGCAAGAACTTTTCCCTGTAAATAACTTCCTACAAAACTATCTGCATGGATAGCGCCCTTCACTTCCAGAGTAATCTTATCTTTATTCCCCAAAGAGATTTTACCATCTTGAGAAAGAGTAACCAGTGGCTGTTCTTCTGTTCCGCGTTGAATATGAAGCTCGCCATCTCTACCGAGCGAAACAATCCAGGCAGGTTCACCGTCCAAAATATTCCGGCGAATTTCCATCACTGCCCCATCATCATCGAGCGGAGAAAGTAATATTCCTCTCTCGGCCGATTTACTGAAACCATCATCTACGATGTTCAGCATCGAATCTATCAAGTCGGCAAATTGTCCGCTATCGGGCTTTTTCCCTTTACCGAAATACTCTTTCAACGTTCTACGATTTGTTTTTGTCATATTGCTATTTTATCACAAATGTATTTTCCACTTCTAAATCTCCAAGTTCCACTTCATGTCGCCAATCTTCCTCGGCCACAACTTTCACATAATGCCGCAACGCCGGAACTAATATAGCCCAAGGCACAGAAGGACGAACCATCTGTTCCTCCCCATAGGCAGAAATATATTCGCGAAGGATATATCGTCCCTCATTTTCCGTTATCACCTGCAATAGTTTCATTCCATGTATCGCATTGACAGTCCCCCCCTCCTTGATGCGGCTCTGCATATCACGCAGAGAAAATGCATAGCCAAAAACCGGGACATCCCCTATCTTGTTCCATGGCGCAATGCAAGCCTCCAATCCTTCATGAACTTTCTGAATGGCGGCACCTGCCGTTTCACCTTTATTCAGGCTTATTCCACAAAAAACAGTAACCTCCTCGTATACCGGATTTATCACATCTACCTTGACAAACGGAGAAGTATACAACCGGAAGCAATCCTCTATTTTACACAACAGTTCATCCGTACATAGAGGAAACTCATCTCCACTACGGGAATGAATAACAGCAAGTGTCACTACTGTATTCCTATTCCGACGCTTCTCATCCGTCTCCGGAAAGCACTTCGCTTTCACTATTTCCGGGAACTCTTGCAAGGCACGCCGTTCGTATTCACCGGGCAAAAGCAAACGATGCCGACTTGCAATCCGTTCTCCTATCCTGGTACGTATTTCAACTTTATCTTCTTCTGAACGCTCGTCGGTTAAAGGAGCTACGCATTGGTAGGATATCAACCCCGGTATAGATAACTTGACCCCTTCTGTGGTCACAGCTTCTGCCTGAACAACATTCAAAAATATATTTCGTACGGCAGATGTATTGTATAAATGTGCATGCACTGCCACGCAAATCCAGAACACTCCATTTTCATCCGTCATTTCCTGAGTTATACAAAACGGGAATTGTAATACAACAGCTCCACTGTGCATCAATCCTCCGGTATCATCCCGAAGGATATTAACAGAATCTATCTGTGTCCAGTGGAAAGCATCTTTATAATACCAGTCTAATTGAGGTAGGAAATCATGATCTATTTCTCTTTGCAATAAATCCAACTCCATATACATTCGTATCAGATTTTCCCCTACCGCTCCCGTAATACCTATCATCAAATTTCCCGCATCTTCCGGGCCATCCATGAAAAGAATGGGGTGGCTCATATCCGGCACGGAATTAACCGCATTCGATAAAGGACGGATATAAGAAAAACGGATATCGGACACGCTTCCTACACTGAAAAAATATTCCTCTTCTGCCGTATAACTTAATTGGGGGGCATCCATCAACAGAGACAAAGGTGGCTCTGGAAGCGGCTTTTTATGGCGCAAATGGCTATTCAACATCGTAATCTCAGCAAACAACCTGCGATATTCATGTTCTCCAAATCCCATATCCGGCTCTGATAATACCAAACGATAAAAGCCTGACCGTACGTCTCCCAAATGGTACTGTGCCGATTTGTCATATAGTAAAATTGCATTCTCCGACACCGGAAAACCAATCTCCGTCCGTTCTATCAAGACATCTCCTTTATGCGGTATCGGTTCAGAAGAAGTACGGAACAGGTATATTAGCTCTGAATCCGGCAACTGTTTCCAACCTCTGTTGCGCAAGTAGTCAATCCTTGCTCTAAAAGAACGGTTATCTATCTCTTTATCATAAGTTCGGTAATATTCTTTCAAACCGCCATTACAAACCGGAAGATGTTGCCAGTTGAAAGTGAAATTAACTGTCTTTACAGGTTTACAAGCCATTTCATAACACCCAAATGCCAGCCATGCACCTTTCTCTCCCATGATACCAAACGGAGCAAATGCCTGGCGTACATCCACTTGCCCCAAATCATTATAAATCTGCATATTCCGGATACCTTGGACACTGACATCTATCTTTATAGATTTCACGTACATTTTACGTACCCATGAATAGGGAAAAAGCCAAGCTGAAGAATTGACCAATAAATGCAGGGAAGGCCAATCTTCCCCCTCTAAGGGTACCACTGCCGGAAACTCTTCTCCCAATCTGAAAGTGAGTTGCAAACCTTCGCCTTCGCACAAACGGATATGGAAATTCTCGACCATCCGTCCACCTTCTGCCGTACTTATCCAAAGCAAAAATGCATCATGGAGAATCTTGAACAAAGTTTCATCCCTACTGATTTCCTGAATATCAGATACCCTTACAATGGTATTTTCCAAAGATTCCAAGGCTTCTGAAGTTAAACGAAAAAGTACATTGACTTCCCGTTTCCCTTCATTCAGCAACAGCATGGAAGAATGCAGACAAAAACCTATCTCCGCAGGTTTATAGACAGCTTCCGGCAGTATTCCTTGCAATACAGCAGTGGCATATCCCATCGCGGCCTCGGGAAAACGTTCTTTACTCTCCTCCACAAGTACCATTTTCATTCCGGCAAGCGCCATTCGGGTTAGCTGTATATCCGATAGTAATTGATAACCGACATTGGCATCACCATGTACTGCCGCCCAATATGACCCTTTGCGCAGAACCGTACCTGCACCTATCGGTGAAGACTCAAACGCAATCCAAGTAGTACCTGCCGACTGTTTTCTTCCTGAAATTTTCAGTATCTCATTCAGATAAAACATGGGAAGAGATTGCCAACGAGTATTGAATGAAGAAACAATCTCTTTATAATTATGAAGAAAAGCAACCACAATCGCCAACGAAGGATCCATATTCCCGGAAGAACATATCTCTTCAAGATATATCTCCCGCTTGGATTGGAGCAAACGGATAGAAGCCAGTAACAGCAAATAAAAACGGCTGAGAAAATCTTCAGTTCCTTCTTCCTCTACATTTTTCCTTTTTGATGAGAACCACCTTTGGGTCGGTTTTTCTGATAGATACCCACTATACCTATTATGAAAAAGAACAAACATCGGGCTGATATTACCGGATATCTGTCCGGACAAATCTTTCAATAACAAAATGGAACCACTACTCAAACAAGCGTATTCCAAACGGCGGCACCAATTATCCATCCGCAACACCAATGTATGAATGGCATTCACGTATTTTTCTTCTGCAAAAAGATTCAAGAAAGCATCTTCAGCCTCATCTGTATCAAACAGCTCTATTTCAAGCAGAACCGTCAAAGGCTGATATTGGTAAATGGAGTCAAATCCTGACCGCCGGAGTGCATGAGCAAGCAGTACCGAAAATCGTTCTTCCAGTACGGGTAAGGTGACCGGAGCTAACGCTCTTTTCAACCTTTCTTCCCTGCTCAAGCCATCTGCATCAGAAATGTTCTTCATAATAATAAGGATATACCAAATTCCCACGGGAATTTGTCTGTCTTATTGTATATTCCAACAATATGCTCAATATTCCGTTCCGCTCTTCACTGGTATCAAAAGATACACTATCCAATGATATACGAGGCTCCCAATAAAGTATAGCCTCCTCAATAGCTGCACGCAGCTGAGTCCGAGCCGTCAAATCCATATTGTGGAAAACCAGATTATTCAAATCCGTACCAAAATCCGGACGCATAATCCGTTCTCCTAAACGAGTGGAAAGAATAATCTGCAAACTTTGCCAAATGTCTTCCTCCTCATCCACCATCACCGTAGGATTGACTCCACTACTAAAATGGACAGGAAATGCCCACCCACGGCCTAAAAAAGAATGTTCTTTATCTTCACTCATAGTATCACCCTCCTATCTGAACTGTCGGACAACCGGCAACAATCGAACCACCATGAGCTGTTGTATCACCTATGCGGACAGCCGGTTTCCCACAAATCATCACTGTGGCGGAGCCTTTTATAATTGAATCGGGTGGTCCCACACATACACAAGAATCTCCCATAACTGCGGCAGGCATTCCACCTATCATCACCGTTGGCGCACCGGGCCCTACGACCGGACCACCGACATGGGGTATAGGAGACGGCCAAGCCGGTGTTTGCATAGGGCAACTATGCATATCTGTTAATCTTGCTGCTGGAGGCATATCTATTATATTTTATTATTTATCCTATCATTCATTATCAATTAATCATCACCATCGCACCTTTTACCACGGTTTGTCCCGAAGCAGATATCTCAGCCGTAGCCGTACCCGTCACTTTCAATCCGGTTTGTGCTTTCGCTATCACATTCATACCTTCGATGTTAGTATCCTGCTTTGCTTTGATGCTCATCTTTCCGGTAGCGTCCAATACTATATTTCCTTTTGCTTTCAGCGTGATATCTTTACCGGAAGTGATTTCGATGCCGCTATCTCCCATCACAATCTCATTCTTATTCTGGTCTTTCAAAGTAATGGATTTAGCATCATCATCTATTACGATAGAATTCTTTCCCGGCGTAATAATCGTAATGATTTTCTTTTCATCATCCAATTCAATCTTAAGTTTCTCAGGAGATATGAAAGCACGCTTAAAATTATCATCGTCTATCTCATAAGGAGGAACGTGCTTGGCGCTATATAAACATCCCAATATAATCGCTTGATTAGGATCATTATTTATAAATCCGAGTATTACTTCATCCCCAACAGAAGGTACAAAGAAACTGCCTACCCCATTGGATGCGGTAAACTGAGACAGACGCGCCCAGACAGCATCCGGTTTTACATTCAATAAAGGAATACGCACTTTTATACGGCTATTTGAGTCCGGGTCTCCCTTCAGAGCCTCAATAATGCCAATATGCAAACCTTCAATACCCGGATATAAACCGGATGCCGGAGGAGCTACTACGTCGGGTTGCTGCGTAATGTTCATGGGAGAAATACCCATCTCAACCTCGGTAGTCCACGCTCCGTCTTCCACTTTGTGTGTTACCGCACCCACATACGCATCCCCATTAAAACGAGCACCCATGCCCTCCAACTTTATAACACAACCCGGTACTGCCGCTGCATTACCCTGGAACGAAAAAGTTCCCCTGAAACGTGATAATCCTGTTTTAAGAAGAGTGGCATCAACCCATTCCTTCAGTACCCCGGAATCTGATAAAGCATCCGTCTGTAAAGTCACTTTATCTGTCCCCGCTGCGGACGACAAATTCCCGGGAGTCAAATTTCCCTGACTATTGAGCGAAGCCGGAGAAGAACTTGCAGAAATATTTTTTTGCTCCACCGGATTCCAACCTACTCCTTCCACGGTTGCAAATTGGTCTTCCGCATAAACCTCACCATCAAAAGAGAGTAAATCAGTGCCATACGTCACTGTAAGTACCGGTCCGGAAACAACAGGTTTCTTAATTTCAACTTTAGCGCCGTCAGTAGTCACAATCATACCATATACATCAGCTCTGGATAAGGCAAAATCCCAATCAGTACAATAATATTGAACCAAATGAGTGTGTACAATCTTGGTATCTTCCATACTGACCGATAATCCATTATCTCCTAAAGCAGTAACCACGGCTTCCTGATCTTTTTTATCCTCAAATATCCGATTTTTACGAGCGACAGTAGCTTTTATAGCCTCATCTCTACATTCCACTACTAACAACGGCGACTCATCACCTGTAATCTGTATCTTCTGTGAAACAACTATACCTTCAAAAATTTGACTGTTAGTGGATTCATAACCTACCTCAATTTTGATATCCCGTCCAGGTTTGAATTCATCCGCTTCACTTTCCGGAATATTAGCTTTAGGCATATCTCCGGCAATAAATTTCAAGACTGCCCACCCTATGCGATTCACTTCACGATGAACCTCTATAGATTTCACACAAAATGGACTACCCACTTCGCTACCATTACTGTATACCGCAAAAGTCACTAACTTTCCTGTATTTATATTAATAGACGACATTCTTTTTTTATTCGTTAGATAATGGTGGAAAAAGTAACCTGGCTCCCGGTTCCAAATGACGAAATTCAGTCAGTCCGTTTATGCGGGCTACTTCGACACAATAAGCTTCATTTTCATAAATTCGTCGGCACAGAGCCGGCAACGTATCACCATCTTTCACCGTAACCAAATGAGATAAATCAGGAGAACTGCTATTGTCCTGTTTTTCCTGTTTTTTAGGTGCCACATACTTTATTATTTCCAAAATGACCTTGGCACGTAAAGGTTCACCCTCGGAATTAAACAATAAATAATTAGTAGTAAAATTCTTTAGTCTTCCATTAAAATTCAAAGTTCCCCAGATTATTTTCAAGTAAGGAGGTTCATGCTTATCTCCAATATAAGTATATACAGTCTTTTCCAACTTTTGAATTATATCGGATAAAGGTTCTTTTTTTACAGCTCCGGTATACTCCATCCAATTCACAAATGCCCCCGTATTATCAAGTGTAAACTCTATCTTAATATTGCTCTCCTGATAACTATTGAAAGCCGGTGCTCCTTTATGATTACGAGATTTCCCCCTGGAATAACTGATGGCTTTACTCTCATCATAATTAGCCGGATTTACCATCATCGAAAAAACATTTCCCGATTTTTGCGAAAAGTCACCGTCTTTATAACCTACAATTTCCAATTTCTTTAATCCGGGCATATTCTTACAAACTTTTATCTATCCTTTTGTCTTTTTCTTATAGACTGTACCTTTGTAGTATATTCTGCCAATTCTGCCAGAACTTCTTGCTTAACCACCTTAACAATCTCTTCCGATGGTTGAGACCACTGCGGTACCCTACGCTCCACAGTGGTCTTTACAATCACTTCTTTTACAACAATCGTCATATTTACATCACTCTTCTTATCGTATCATAAGCAAACTCCAACGATTCAATAGCAACGTCATTTTTCTTCGAATCAAATCCTGCAATATCCCATTTCACCGGATAAGCATTTGTTATAGCCCAACCACACTCCGGTGTTCCTATCGGTGACAAAAGAGTGACTAAGACATCACACGTAATGACATCTTTCTCAGCTCCACCTTCCATCGTCCGTGCTGTCCAAAGTGACAAAGCACTCATTCCAAGAGGTTTCATCGGTCGTTTGCAAACAAGATTTCCATGCTTCATCGGTCCGGGAATACGTCTTTTGTGCCCTCCACCTTCATCTATTTCCTGAGTTTCCATTTCCATAGACAAACCGGAAACTTCCAGAAAAGCCATGTCCGATATAGGAATTCCCCCCATAAAATGTACATTAAAATAAAAGGCCGTTGGAGGCGGAATGATATGATCTAATTCCATAATGTAAATAATTTAAATTGTAATTTATTTATCAAGCATTTTCAATAACCAGTCCTTCATGGGCCATATCCAATTGTTCAATAGCTACCTCATTTCCATCAGATTTCAAGCTTACACCTGTAACCTTTGTAGGCCATGCATTGGTCAGCTTCCATACCATCGTCGGATTGCCTTCTTCGTCAAGCAGACTGATAGTAACCGCTTCGCGCTGAATAGTATTCATCTTAATAGTGGCAAACCAGTCAAACAACTTGTTGTCTTTCACAAAAACACCTTTCTTCAATTGTATATTACTATATTTCTTGATACCCGGCATTTTGATAGTGGAAAATTGCGGGCTATTCCCATGGCGATATTCTATTACTTGCGCTTCGGCATCAAGCCCTGACACTTCTTTAAATGCTATTTCACCTAAACTACCAATCTCTACTTTAAAATAAAACGCGGGCAACGGCCATACGTTATCTTGTTTTTCTCCTGCCATAATTTTCAGTTTTTAATTATCGATTTCTAGTTATTTCAACTCTTCTGCATTTGTTGCTGGAAAGTAATCTCAATGAATTCAGCCGGACGTACAATGGCTACCAATACCGTAACACGTAATACTCCTTCTAAAATATCTTCCGGAGTCATTGTATCACCTAAACCTACATGTACGCTGAATGCATCATCCGGAGTTGCACCGGCAAGTCCGCCACGCTTCCAGATACCATTCAGGAAGTTCTGAATCATACTCTTTATATTAATCCAAGTTCCGGCAACGTTCGGGTCAAACACGTATGCACGTGCCGCATTCTTAACCGACTCTTCCAGCATAATCATTGTACGACGAACGTTGATATAACGCCAATCCAGTGAGTTTCCGTCCAAAGTACGGGCACCCCACACTTTAATACCTTCACCAACAAATGTACGTATCGCGTTAACAGCTTTACCACTCAAAGGAACATTCAGATCCTCCTGCTCCTCATGAGTGATATTTACTGCCGGAGCAATTACAGAGTTAACCGAAACATTCGCGGGAGCTTTCCATACACCTCGCGTATTATCCACCATCGTATAAATCCCTGCCATGGCAGCTGATGGAGCCAATAGATTCAACATTCGTTTAGCCTCTTTCATTGCGGCATTATACACCGGGGATATCTGTTGCAAAGTCTTGTTCAAGGTATCCTGAGCAACAGCGTCCAATTCAGTACCTATCAAGTCAATCTGTTCTTTGATAAGCTCTTGCTTATCTTCCGGCCTCTTTTTCAATTCTTCATCCAGCAAAGCCTTCAATGAATCAGGATTAAAATTGAGGAAAGACAAATCACGGTCTTGTACAATAGACGTGTTGACCCAAGGATAATAAGCCGCACCAAAATCCAGAAATGAGCTACCTATTTTTTCACGGAATTCATTAATCACATCACCTGCCGGATCACGTCTGTCCTTGTATCCATCATATACATCAAGAATAGCGATACGGTTACGCATCTTATATCCGCAATGACTCAACATAGCCGTCTCCACACTATAACATAATTCTTTATCCTTGATACCTACAGCTTCCGGACAAAGCAACATCGTAGGTTCCTGTTCTTTCAGCAGTGTTTCAATACCGGCCTTAAATGCATCGGCACTCAATTCGTCAGCTTTATAGTCACCTATGGAAACAATATAGCAAGGACCTCCACCGTTACCAAAAAACATCAACATCTGATAGTAAAGCGTGAAAGACAAGCTGGATTGTTTCACCATCACCTTTTTCTCACCGCATACCAAAGTAGGAGTCTCCCCTTCCGCAGCATCAGGTAAATCGAACATAGGAGTCGGAGCTCCTCCGAAATAAGCATGATATTCCGCCATCGATGTAATACGGAATGGCTTGTTAAGCAAAGAGACATTACCATTGACGGCCATCTCTGTATAGCCAATAAAGGCAGGCACTGCGGTAGCAACTTCTACTGCCGAATTCGGGAAAGCGTTTTTCTCTACGATATAAACGCCCGGTGTTTTCATTGATCCCATAAGCAAATCAGTTTAAATTATTAAATAAAAGAACTATAATCATCAAATTAAAAATAAAATATAGTAACTGTCGTATCTTTCTTTTTACTCGGTATCCTACCGGGAACAGGTACAGGTAAGGTACGTATAATCAATTTTCTTATTTCGGAAGGGAGTATTTCGAACAAAGAAACTTTAATATCAGTCCGTTCTTGCATTTTTACGGGGACAGATGATCTAAACTTTATACTTTTCACCGGAAGAATATCCTCAGAATCCTCAAATTGCACTAATTCAAATTCTGAAACATCTGTTTTAAGCTCTATTTTACGTTCCACCTCACCATTCCGGGGTATCAGCCAATACTCCCAGTAATAACTTTTTGCAGTAAAAAGTATCTCAGTCGTAATCGTACGATTGTTGGATAATCTATGTAAAGGAATACGTAATTTACAAAATGCCATATCTTTGGTTTTGACTATATCTCCCCGCACGTCTCTCATATCAACAGTCTTATCCGAATCAACATTAATCTCTATCTGACGACAAGTTCCATTAGCCATAAAATCCCACTCTGTATAGTAAACCATATCCTCATCCCTATTGATAAAATCAATTTCCAACACATCTGATTCGTCAAATTCTACATCCATAGGGTTTATTAACGTCAACTCGTTCTTCGCGGTGGATACCAATAACACACCACGTCTACGCAGCAAATTCGCACTATCTGCAGAGACTTGAGCTGTACCCCACCTACAATTTCTATCTAAGAAATAATCATGCAAAATTCTCAATTTCCAAAGTTCCTTTACTTGTGTCATAATTGTCCCAAATTATTTTCGTTTCCGGAAACCTCAATTACACCGCGTTTCACTTCTTCCGCATCAAACGTCAACCTCCTTATTTTACAGACTACAGAAGGATAATACTTACCTCCCAATTGTGCCCAGATGTTGCTTTGATCTTGCAAAGTAGGAGATAATAATTCAATCGTATATTTGGTGCCATTCACCATGAACGACGAAGCTACCTGCAAATAAGTAATAGCTTGTGACAGAAAAGAAAGTCCTTCCTTATATCTTTTATCGCTAAATACTGCTGCTATCACTATATTCAGATTTGCATAAATTAGCGGTGATGAAAGTCCCGAATAATGTCCGGAAGAGACAACCGTAGAAGCAGCCATCCCCTGAGTGGTCTCGCGTTCCAAGCTCAACAAAGATATTAAAATCTTACAAGGTTCCTCCTCCTGAACACCGATAGCCCCTACCTCAACCAATCCTTCCGGTTGGTGGAAAAAAGAAGTCATATATTGTTCCATTTGCCTGGCATACGTCGACAATATTTGGTTTATCATAGTCCATTAAATTTAAATATAAAATCCGGCATTTTTTCCTCAAATTCATACTCATCACATGCCGATTACTCTGCTCAAATATAGGAATAAAGAATATCAAATCAAACATTTTCTTCCAGACAACATATTTCATGGTATGAACGACACAAATCGGTGTTTAAACCAATTTTCCGACTACAAACAAAAACAGCCGAAATCATTCTTTAAAGAATAATTTCGGCTGCAATGCCAAAGTAAGAATATCGATTAACTAGTCAATTATTCCCTCTTTCATCTTCGACACAATATAACGTACATCATCTTCCGTCACCATCGGACCACTAGGCAGACACAACCCCCGTTTAAACAATCGTTCGCTTACCCCGTTCGTATAGGCAGGATTATCTTTATATACAGG
>ULTJ01071900.1_pt1 | contig 25210 bp, 16 predicted proteins | sample 1957491 | NCBI WGS metagenome assembly ULTJ01 (sample SAMEA4835731, study PRJEB28245) | human gut metagenome | biome: gut microbiome; material: fecal sample | place: Denmark | collected 2008 | reverse complement strand
CTTTCCGCCGTGACCTTCGGCTTCTATGCCGCCGAGGAGCTTATCGCAGCAGACGGCTGTCCGATGGCGTTTACAAGCTGGATGATTTGCCCTAAGGGTTTTCCTTCCCCTTTAATTTCAATCCACGCTCCCCGCACGGGGAGCGACGCTTGTCCACCAAGTGCAGCCGCCCCGACAGTCTATTTCAACCCACGCTCCCCGCACGGGGAGCGACTGGGCGGCAAGAGTGGGCTTATTTCCGCAGGAACGATTTCAATCCACGCTCCCCGCACGGGGAGCGACAAAAGGGGCCGCGCTTTTCAATCGTTCCCATGATATTTCAATCCACGCTCCCCGCACGGGGAGCGACGGCAGACCGCGCAAAAATCCGCCGACACAACGCGCCATTTCAATCCACGCTCCCCGCACGGGGAGCAACGTAATTTCCCGCCGCGCTCCTGCGACTTTCAATCCACGCTCCCTGCACGGGGAGCGACGGTGATTTTATGCAAGTGAGGTTCTACTCATTCCGATTTCAATCCATGCTCCCTGCACGGGGAGCGACCGCCCGGCAGAATGGAGGATTTTATGATTTACAAATTTCAATCCACGCTCCCCGCACGGGGAGCGACAACATACGCGGGAATTGGCTTGCCCTCGTAGGTATTTCAATCCACGCTCCCCGCACGGGGAGCGACTGACTTTTTACGAAGCCATCACGCAGAACCGAAAGATTTCAATCCACGCTCCCCGCACGGGGAGCGACTACACGCTGATAACTCTTGGGCGTGTGCTGGAGATTTCAATCCACGCTCCCCGCACGGGGAGCGACGACCATGTGCCGCTCATCAAGCGGCTTACCAGCACGATTTCAATCCACGCTCCCCGCACGGGGAGCGACACGACATCGTTCTTTCCGACTTCGGAAACAATCTGGATTTCAATCCACGCTCCCCGCACGGGGAGCGACGTAGTCAACGACTATGGAAGGAGTATACCACATGCAATTTCAATCCACGCTCCCCGCACGGGGAGCGACATGGTGGGGAGTGGTGTGCATGACCTTTGATGTATTTCAATCCACGCTCCCCGCACGGGGAGCGACGACGGGCTGAATCCGCACGGCGCTGTCTTTGACATTTCAATCCACGCTCCCCGCACGGGGAGCGACAGAATTTCGCAAGAATTTTTCTCCATATCAGATACATTTCAATCCACGCTCCCCGCACGGGGAGCGACGCAAGGTTTCAAATCAAGACGGGCTTAGTTTTGATTTCAATCCACGCTCCCCGCACGGGGAGCGACCGCTTCCTGTCCGTCGCATCCAGCACCACCGGCGCATTTCAATCCACGCTCCCCGCACGGGGAGCGACGCGGCATCAGCTACCCGTCTTTTTACCGCAAACTATTTCAATCCACGCTCCCCGCACGGGGAGCGACGGCGAGGCGGTGGACAGCCTGCGGGCTGTACGGGATTTCAATCCACGCTCCCCGCACGGGGAGCGACCTGTGCGCCGTAGACCAGCCCCATGCAGGCGATGGAATTTCAATCCACGCTCCCCGCACGGGGAGCGACGTGCGCCGTAGACCAGCCCCATGCAGGCGATGGAATTTCAATCCACGCTCCCCGCACGGGGAGCGACTGGACAAGACGGCGGTTGCCGTCTAAGGGGGAGGATTTCAATCCACGCTCCCCGCACGGGGAGCGACTACAAGTATAAGTAGTACTAGTAGTACTAGTAAGATTTCAATCCACGCTCCCCGCACGGGGAGCGACTCTGCATTGTCGGTGCGCCTGCCAGGGCGCACCATTTCAATCCACGCTCCCCGCACGGGGAGCGACGGCGCGTGCCGATGGCGTCTTGATAGTCCTGCTCATTTCAATCCACGCTCCCCGCACGGGGAGCGACCGAGGTTTACGACCGCGCGATGTGCGCCTTGCTCATTTCAATCCACGCTCCCCGCACGGGGAGCGACATATAGCCGAGATAATCATCACTGTCTGGGTCTTATTTCAATCCACGCTCCCCGCACGGGGAGCGACCGTTGCCGCGCTGTCCGAAAAGTCGGGTATCTCATTTCAATCCACGCTCCCCGCACGGGGAGCGACCAGCGACAGATGGCAGATGTACCACAATTGCCAAGCATTTCAATCCACGCTCCCCGCACGGGGAGCGACGCCGCCGAAACATGGCAGTACGCGCATACCCGGAATTTCAATCCACGCTCCCCGCACGGGGAGCGACCGTGATTGGAAACGCGGAGCGGAAAATCCAGAGCGCATTTCAATCCACGCTCCCCGCACGGGGAGCGACGACATTTCCGCAATCGCCAAGGACAAGTACAATCAATTTCAATCCACGCTCCCCGCACGGGGAGCGACTGACGCGGGTACAAAGCGCGGCACGAGCGGACAATTTCAATCCACGCTCCCCGCACGGGGAGCGACGATGGCTGATGTGCGAGACGGGCCGCTTTACCGATTTCAATCCACGCTCCCCGCACGGGGAGCGACTTGCGCCTACTGAAATGATAACACAGAGGGGGGTATTTCAATCCACGCTCCCCGCACGGGGAGCGACGCCAAGCTGATGGGTGCGCCTGATGACGTTGTGCGTATTTCAATCCACGCTCCCCGCACGGGGAGCGACACATCCTGCCCAACATCAAGACAACGACACTCAGCATTTCAATCCACGCTCCCCGCACGGGGAGCGACCATGTCGATGTCAATCACGATTTACCCTCCTTCTATTTCAATCCACGCTCCCCGCACGGGGAGCGACGATGAGCGCGGTGGGATTGCGGGTGAGGTAGATTTCAATCCACGCTCCCCGCACGGGGAGCGACACACCTTCCGCTGCTGGCTCCTCCGGCTTGGAATATTTCAATCCACGCTCCCCGCACGGGGAGCGACCCGGGCCGCACAGCACTAACAAAAATGCAATCTCATTTCAATCCACGCTCCCCGCACGGGGAGCGACTGTAGTGGTAAAAGTGCCCATCTGCCGTGCTGCGATTTCAATCCACGCTCCCCGCACGGGGAGCGACGAACACGATTTATCTGTTCCTTGCCTACGCAGACAATTTCAATCCACGCTCCCCGCACGGGGAGCGACCAATCACAACAGCCGGTCGAGCTACGCCTGTCATATTTCAATCCACGCTCCCCGCACGGGGAGCGACCCACGAGATGCGACACACTTACATCAGCATCATATTTCAATCCACGCTCCCCGCACGGGGAGCGACTCGCCTGACGAGAGCCGGGAGCGGAACCGGCCGATTTCAATCCACGCTCCCCGCACGGGGAGCGACGGTACACGCCGTTCTTCTTGTGGCTCTCGTTCCAATTTCAATCCACGCTCCCCGCACGGGGAGCGACATCGAAATAGTCCGCGCGCGTTACGTCGGCATAATTTCAATCCACGCTCCCCGCACGGGGAGCGACGTCACGAGCGCCGCAAGCAGCGCGATAATCGCTATTTCAATCCACGCTCCCTGCACGGGGAGCGACACAGAAACTACGACGACTATCAGTGCGCAAATACATTTCAATCCACGCTCCCTGCACGGGGAGCGACGATACACACCGACCAACACCGCAAGGAGGAAGCCCCATATTTCAATCCACGCTCCCTGCACGGGGAGCGACTGCACGCCGCCCCCGCGCCCTGCGAACGGGACAGCATTTCAATCCACGCTCCCTGCACGGGGAGCGACGGAGGAAGCCAAAATGAAAACCTACACGATTGACATTTCAATCCACGCTCCCTGCACGGGGAGCGACCGTCGCCATTGAGCAGCACAACGATTTCCGCGGCATTTCAATCCACGCTCCCTGCACGGGGAGCGACTGGGATCAATCCTTTCTCAATCAGCAGTTTGTTATTTCAATCCACGCTCCCTGCACGGGGAGCGACGCCGGAGGTGTTCCCGGCCAGCTACTACGCTTTCGAATTTCAATCCACGCTCCCTGCACGGGGAGCGACTCGCGTGTTTGTCGGGCAGATTGACGCCTGCGCGATTTCAATCCACGCTCCCTGCACGGGGAGCGACGACTACGACCACGGACAGCTTGTTTTCCATCGCATTTCAATCCACGCTCCCTGCACGGGGAGCGACGGCGCGATGACCACGTTCTTCATGCCGATGGTAATTTCAATCCACGCTCCCTGCACGGGGAGCGACCAGGGCATCCATATGTTCGTGGACGACTACCGCATATTTCAATCCACGCTCCCTGCACGGGGAGCGACGGCGCGAATGTCGGGAACATGAAACCAGCAAGAAATTTCAATCCACGCTCCCTGCACGGGGAGCGACCCGTAGACAACGTAGGCATCAAATTCGCCGGGGAATTTCAATCCACGCTCCCTGCACGGGGAGCGACCGCCCCACCCGTTATTGCCCCATCCGCAGAAGACATTTCAATCCACGCTCCCTGCACGGGGAGCGACCGGACGTGGTCGCCCGAAGAAAGAACCGTCCGAAATTTCAATCCACGCTCCCTGCACGGGGAGCGACGAACATTCCTCGTGTGTTATCGTCCAGCCAAAAACATTTCAATCCACGCTCCCTGCACGGGGAGCGACTGATTGACGCACTGACGGCACAGCGCATCGAGGCATTTCAATCCACGCTCCCTGCACGGGGAGCGACGGAAAAGCCGCCGGAAGAGCCGGAGAATCAGCCCATTTCAATCCACGCTCCCTGCACGGGGAGCGACCGGAGCGCCTTGACGCGGGGCTGATGGAGCAGCTATTTCAATCCACGCTCCCTGCACGGGGAGCGACGCTGTGCAGGTTGCGGCAATGTGCATGAAGGCGCAATTTCAATCCACGCTCCCTGCACGGGGAGCGACTCGCTGGGACAGGCGGAACATACGATATTACAAAGGGATTTCAATCCACGCTCCCTGCACGGGGAGCGACACGAGATTGACCGCATGGATATGCCGGGATTCCTCATTTCAATCCACGCTCCCTGCACGGGGAGCGACACGGGCGCGTGAGCCGAATCGCGCTGAAGGTGGAATTTCAATCCACGCTCCCTGCACGGGGAGCGACATTTCCGTTCCGGCGTTTGCGACCATCTGGTCGTATTTCAATCCACGCTCCCTGCACGGGGAGCGACACAGGTTCTTGAACTCTTCGGCGGTCATGCCGATTTCAATCCACGCTCCCTGCACGGGGAGCGACGTACATGAACCTGTGGAGCAACACCGACCCGAATTTCAATCCACGCTCCCCGCACGGGGAGCGACGGGCGAATCGTCTTCATCGGAACACCGTGGCACATCGAATTTCAATCCACGCTCCCCGCACGGGGAGCGACCTGCCATTGGAGATATACTTCCTTGTCCTCGTCGAATTTCAATCCACGCTCCCCGCACGGGGAGCGACTCGCTCAAAATGCCGTTGTCGATTAGAATTCGGCATTTCAATCCACGCTCCCCGCACGGGGAGCGACTTGGCGGTAAGCTGCATGAGGATGCTCCTTTCAATTTCAATCCACGCTCCCCGCACGGGGAGCGACTCGCGGATGAGCTGCTTCAAGTAGCCTTGCACATTGATTTCAATCCACGCTCCCCGCACGGGGAGCGACGATATTGAGCGTTGACTATCGGACGCCCCTTGCCATTTCAATCCACGCTCCCCGCACGGGGAGCGACCAGCGTCAGCGGGAAGCCGAAGAAGCGGAGCAGTGATTTCAATCCACGCTCCCCGCACGGGGAGCGACAATGGTAACGCGATACCGCGCGTGGATGGGAGAAATTTCAATCCACGCTCCCCGCACGGGGAGCGACGAGGGCTTTCTTCTCGTCCTCGATGGCTTCGTTATTTCAATCCACGCTCCCCGCACGGGGAGCGACACGTTGCGCAGGATGAAGTCTACAAGTGGTTTGATTTCAATCCACGCTCCCCGCACGGGGAGCGACATATCTGTTCCAGCAAACGATGGAGGCATTCCGATTTCAATCCACGCTCCCCGCACGGGGAGCGACTCATGCTCATATCGTTTTCCTCCTTCTTACTTCAATTTCAATCCACGCTCCCCGCACGGGGAGCGACACTATATCATCCGGTGAAAATCTCTTGTATTATGCAATTTCAATCCACGCTCCCCGCACGGGGAGCGACGATTCGCGCCATGTGGAAGATTGTTAGTGGAACAAATTTCAATCCACGCTCCCCGCACGGGGAGCGACGTACTTGAAGCTGATGCTCTGACGATTGAAGTAACAATTTCAATCCACGCTCCCCGCACGGGGAGCGACGCGGCGGCTCGGATGAATCGGCACTTTATCGGTTTTATTTCAATCCACGCTCCCCGCACGGGGAGCGACGTGGGAGCGCGTGTCAAGCGCGACTTTACCGCCATTTCAATCCACGCTCCCCGCACGGGGAGCGACAGGAGGAAAGCCATGTACAACATCATCGTTTACGAATTTCAATCCACGCTCCCCGCACGGGGAGCGACGGCATCAAAACGCTATCCCCAGCGTAACAGGGGAGATTTCAATCCACGCTCCCCGCACGGGGAGCGACGACGGCGGCGCTTGTCAGCTGCCGACGCAGGGCATTTCAATCCACGCTCCCCGCACGGGGAGCGACGACTGGTAAATCTGCAAGCGCCTGATAGCAGGGCATTTCAATCCACGCTCCCCGCACGGGGAGCGACTAGCTACCGCTGCTGTTTTGCTCGCGCACATCGTATTTCAATCCACGCTCCCCGCACGGGGAGCGACATAGCGCGGCAGCTTGTCCGTGAGCCGCTCAAAATTTCAATCCACGCTCCCCGCACGGGGAGCGACGATGCTGTTCGCCGTAAACGACTGGGTATCCATATTTCAATCCACGCTCCCCGCACGGGGAGCGACTCAAGGAGGAAAAGAACAATGGTAGCAACCGAAAATTTCAATCCACGCTCCCCGCACGGGGAGCGACCAGCACCATTTCGGCGTTCATGACTTATGCCGACAATTTCAATCCACGCTCCCCGCACGGGGAGCGACGGATTCGTGGACTTCATGCTGTTGCTGGACATGATTTCAATCCACGCTCCCCGCACGGGGAGCGACTTCTTCCCAGATTACGGAAAACGCCTCCGGCATATTTCAATCCACGCTCCCCGCACGGGGAGCGACAGCATTCGCCCAAGTCGTATCAGCGGGTATACATATTTCAATCCACGCTCCCCGCACGGGGAGCGACATACGTTATTAGCGCACAATGCCAAAATATTGACAATTTCAATCCACGCTCCCCGCACGGGGAGCGACAAATTCAACCTACACACCGCCCGTAACATCTTATATTTCAATCCACGCTCCCCGCACGGGGAGCGACGGGAACACCTTGCATCAACACTAACGGCGGAATAATTTCAATCCACGCTCCCCGCACGGGGAGCGACGGGCATGATGTTTACACAGCAGCACCCGCCAGCACGATTTCAATCCACGCTCCCCGCACGGGGAGCGACGCCAAGCACTGATGCGCAAAAATGCGCTCAATGAATTTCAATCCACGCTCCCCGCACGGGGAGCGACCCGCACGGCTGGTTGTCGTGTACAGTTGTGTGATTTCAATCCACGCTCCCCGCACGGGGAGCGACAGGCAAGGCGAAGCGCGTTCGGCTGGTGGACATATTTCAATCCACGCTCCCCGCACGGGGAGCGACGCGCCCGCGAATCGCTTCCAGTGCGTCATCCTGCTGATTTCAATCCACGCTCCCCGCACGGGGAGCGACGCATTCTTCGCCGCCGGTCGTCTTGGCGCGGATATTTCAATCCACGCTCCCCGCACGGGGAGCGACGCTGCGGCACAATGACGGCGTAACGGAAAGCATGATTTCAATCCACGCTCCCCGCACGGGGAGCGACCAGCGAGGCATACGGCGCGTATGAAGCCGTGATGATTTCAATCCACGCTCCCCGCACGGGGAGCGACGTTAAGGATTTGCAGGAGCAAGTCAAGCGATTGATTTCAATCCACGCTCCCCGCACGGGGAGCGACGGCGGCGCATGCCGCTAATGGCGTTTTAAGTGTATTTCAATCCACGCTCCCCGCACGGGGAGCGACTCACCCTCTGCCGCGTGAGAATCGGACTATAGCCATTTCAATCCACGCTCCCCGCACGGGGAGCGACGATACGTATTTTCTCGGCTGTTTATATGCATGGGATTTCAATCCACGCTCCCCGCACGGGGAGCGACAGCCCTGTCAGCGTGTTATACTCTGTGAGCAGATATTTCAATCCACGCTCCCCGCACGGGGAGCGACGTTCAATGCGAACCAGCCACGGGCGGATGGTGTATTTCAATCCACGCTCCCCGCACGGGGAGCGACCCGTCGGGTGGTCGGCGCTTCGGGCGGGCTTTTTATTTCAATCCACGCTCCCCGCACGGGGAGCGACGCGTCCTGATAAACGCCCTCGGTCTGCGGCTGCTCATTTCAATCCACGCTCCCCGCACGGGGAGCGACCAGCACGCCGGAGGGCGTCGCGCCGTTGGAGAAATTTCAATCCACGCTCCCCGCACGGGGAGCGACTTCCTTCCGCCACGCGGGCGTTTGGTACATCCCGATTTCAATCCACGCTCCCCGCACGGGGAGCGACGTACCGGGCGTAGCCGTAGCCCTGCGGGTCTACGATCATTTCAATCCACGCTCCCCGCACGGGGAGCGACAGAGGAAGCCACCAGCGGCGCACCAGCCGCCGGAGATTTCAATCCACGCTCCCCGCACGGGGAGCGACGCCGCACGTCCGGGCGGTCATCCCGCACCGTGCCATTTCAATCCACGCTCCCCGCACGGGGAGCGACGGGCATATGCTGGGCTTGATTGCTGGTATAATGATTTCAATCCACGCTCCCCGCACGGGGAGCGACAGCGCAAAGTAACAATTCTGTCGATCAGAATCATAGGCTTTGCACAAAAAGTATACCACAAAACAGTCCTTTTGAGAATTAGCTTAGCCGAAAATGCGGTAATTTTGCCGAAAAGACCGCAAAATCCGGTGCGAACCTCCCTGCAAAAGGCTGGAGGCTTGCGCTTCGCACGGGCGATTCGCGCGGCGCGCCCTTACAGCATCAGCAGCCCTTCCGGGGCGTAGCTCGTCTTCACGCCAATGTGCTCAATCCGGCTTTCGTAGTGATTGCCGAGGTTGTAAAAGCGCAAACTGTCCTTTTCCGGGTCAATCAGCTGCCGAAGTTCCGCCTGAAGCAGCTTGTACTGTGCGGCATCCAAAGAGCACTCAAATACGGAATTCTGCACGCGCTGACCGTGGACGACGCAGCGCTTGGCAACTTGCCGCAAGCGGCGTTTGCCGTCTGCATCGACGGTGGAAACATCGTAGGTGATTAGAACCAGCATCGGGAACGCCTCGCTTTCGGGTTATTTCCAGAGGAATGGGGGATAACCGTCTGTGTCGCCGCGGAGGGTGCGCGCAAGCAGCAGTGCCTGTACATAGGGAACAAGCCCCCACATGATTTTTTCTTTCAGGAACGGGTGGGTGATTTCTTCGCGTTTGCGGTTTTGCCACGCGGTCAAGAACTGCTTGCGCCCGGCATCGTTCAAGAAGACGGCGCCGCTTTCCTGCCGGTCGAAGTGCTTGTCCTGCAGCACACGGTTGTTCACCAGCGTGATGCAGAGGCGATCTGCCATCGGGGCACGCAGTTCTTCCATCAGGTCAAGGGCGAGCGACGTGCGCCCCGGACGGTCGCGGTGCATGAAGCCGACGTAGGCATCCAGCCCTACGCTTTCCAGCGCGGCAGCGCAGTCGTTGGCGAGCAGCACATAGGCGAAGGAAAGCAGGGCGTTCATGTTGTCCTGCGGCGGGCGGCGATTGCGGCCGTTCAGCAAGAAATCCGCCTTTTGAGTCAGTATCATTTCGTCGAATACCGAAAAATAATCGGCGGATGCGTCGCCTTCCAGCCCGCGCAGCACATCTAAATCAACCGCTGATTCAATTTGCGGCAGCTTGGCATCTAACGCAGCGGAAACATCCTTGAGTGCCTGCACATTCACGCGCAAGGCGTGGTCACGGATGGTACGCTCCAGCACCCAGCGCTGATTGTATACCTTGCCGAAGATGAAATTCCGTGCAATCAGGCAGCTGGCGGATAGGCTGTCGGCGCGCCGATACTGCTCGCGGCGCAGCAGAACATTGCCGCGCTCGCTGCCGCAGACGCGTGCTAAAAATCGCCCGCGCGGCGTCAGAAACGTCAGCCCAATACCGCGCTCTGCGCAAGCACCCATGAGTGCTGGACTTGCGCCTTTGTAGGAGAAAGTCAGAATACCCTCCAGCATCAGCAGGGGATACTGCGCGCGCTTTTCCTCGCCCACATGGACGACGATATTCTCGTTTTCCAGCGACAAGTAGGCGTCTTCCGTCGTCACGAACAGCGTATTCAGCATCTTTCTCATGGCGAATCCTCCGCAATACGGGCGTGCATGTAGGCGCGGACGCTGCCAGTTCGGCTGAGCCGCGGAATGCATACATCCTTGAGCGAGCAGGCATTGCAGCCCTTGTGCGCCCGAACGGATGGCGTATGTCCGCGCGCCTGATTCTCCAGCAGTTCCGCCAGAAGCGACAACGTCCGCGCACGGAGGGATTCATCCAGCGCGACCCGCGTCCGCCGGCGGGACTCGCCATAAAACAAGCTGCCCTCCGGGATGGCGCAGCAGAGCATCTCCTCCAAGCAGAGCGCCTGTGCGCACAGCTGCACCTCGTCGGCATCCTGCGTTTTGTCTGACCCTTTTTTGTATTCTACCGGGTACGGCAGCCACAGCCCTTCGCGTCCGTGCAGCGCAACACCGCCGGGGCTGCGGTGGAACTCCACCACGTCGCTGACGCCGTGCAGGTGCAGGCGGGCGGATTCCAGCCGCAGTCCGCGCAGAATCAGCGTATCGCCGCGCAATTCCGCTTCCGGGCCGTGATGCGCCGTTTGGTGGAACACTTGCCCCTCCGCCGTGTGCGCATTTTCTGCCCACTGCTGCTCCAGAAAAATCAATCCCCATTGGCGGCGGCAGTAGGCGTAATGCTGCAAGGCGGAGAGGGTCGCGTCCTGCTGCGTCACCCCTTCACTTCGCAGGTGACGCCGTCCGGCAGATTCGCGTCATCCACCGTCCACTCGTAGTCCGCAAAGCTGCGCGGAACCGTTACATCCGCCTTGCGCGCTACACGCACGCGTTCAAACAGCTTCCACGCGGGGGCGTTGCCCAGTTCCTTCTCATGGCGGAAGATGATGAGCTTGCGCACTGCCATCATGCCGCGCGCGGCGGAATGGTCGTTTTCAAACATGTTGAGGATGGCATCCCACAACAGTTCGAGGTCTTCTTCGCTGAACCCCGTGACCCTGCGCGCAAGATTCGCGGATACGAAGCCTTCCACGCGGTACAGCCCGTACGGGACGATGTACTTGCACCCCATTTCCGTATCCTTCTTTTCGGCATCCTTTTCCGTGGTGATGGCGACGCGGGTGATGGTAATTTCCTGTGGCACGATGGGGTCGATACTGCGGGCAAAGCCCAGCTGTACCGGACCGCGCACCTGACCGCAGTTCAGCTTCGCTGTGACGAATGTTGTCATGACTGCGCCGAACGTTCGAATGTCGTAGTAGTGGCTGCACATGTAGTCGCGCAACTTGACTTCAATATTCTCGTCGGTCGATTTCAATTTTTTCTTGCTCTTTTGGTCGTCATCTGTGAGATTGCCACAGCCGCAGGCATCCAAGCCGTCTCTGTCACGACGATTCAGCGTGATTCCATCCTGAATGTAAATGCCGAAATGCGGGTCGCCCTCCTTGACGGTTGCCACATAGTCGCGAATCTTGCGCTTTATGCACACGTCCGTCACCAGCCCCAGACCCGTTTCCGGGTCGGTACGGGGCATGTTGCCGGCATCGGGGTCGCCGTTGGGATTGCCGTTCTGCACATCGAACAGCACCACGAAATCATACCGGTTGCGAATCACATCAGACATTGCTGTTTTCCTCCTTTTTCGTGAAGAACTTCTGCTTCTGGTGATAGTAGCCCAGCTGGAAAATGCCCTGATCCTGCAGGTTCAGGCGCGCGGGATAGCTTTCATGAATCATGCCCATCAATTCGGTTATCTGCCTGTCGCGGACAATTCGGAGACCTTCGGAAGAAATTTTCGGAAGATAATATCTGTTTATACGGTCAATTAAAATGTGAAAAATGATACCGGGCGTTGTGCAGGCAGAACCAAAATAGTGATCTCGAATGGTACGGTTTATTTTGCGCCCAGCACTTTCATAAGCTTCTTGCTGTACTTTTTCCAGTACAGCGAAAAGACGCCCAAGCACATACGGCACATAGGTTGTTTGCTCATTGAGTTGCACGTCGATGACCTCCTTGTATTGCGGATTACTGCCGTTTTTCAGCAGCCATGCTTTTATAATCGCTGCCTTGCCGCGGTTAATCTTCTGTTCCGCGTGGATGCGCAATTCGGTTTGCGTCAGCAGCGCGACAGGGTAGGGCGTATTGTTGAGAATCGCGCAAAGCAAATTCCTGATGAGAATGTCTGAAAAAGTCAGCGACTTTTTTTCACCGTCATTTTCTGACTTCCTTTTAGACATGTGCTTTTTCGCACTTTCATTTTTTGCAGCATCATCGTCATCGGAATTACGAGTGGTTTCTTTAAGCAGTGCATAAGCGGAAAGTGTTTCCCGCGTGTCATAGGAAGGGCGAATGATGTTCAAGCGCTCCTGATGACGCGCCAAATTCGCGGCAAAATCGCCGAACGTCCCTTGCAGGAAGAAACGAACCGACAAGCGGGACGTATTCGGTGTCAATCCAAGAATGTAGAAGGGAACGCTGGAATTCAGCGGAACATTCTTCCACTGAATATCCTGCCCAAGGCGGATGGCTTTCATGATGCCGTCCAGCATATTCTGCGTCATGTCGTTATTTGTTCCCAACATGGCGGCAAAGCAGTCGCTATAAGCTGATTGCGCCGTTTCCGCCCAGTAAACGAGCGTGGTAGACCCAAGCAGACTGTGGTAGTCCTTCACGCGCAGCATGTAGTTGAGCGCTTCGCCGTAGGCAAAGGCGGCGCGATTTCCGATGGGGGCGTTCAAGCCTTGTGCTTCCTCTCGACCGTAGGATTCGAAGGAATTGTTGTTGAAGGAAACAAGTAATGCGCCAGAGGGCTGTGCACCAGTTATCCCCTTGATAGCAGGGTGCAGGCGCGCAATGGTATCCAGTTCGCCCGTGACCAGACAACGTCCTCGCGTGATATTATCTTCCGTACTGCTGTTCGCAGCTTCGTCCCAAACTGCTTGAATTTCTGGTATATCCTGTGACATCGTGGTCACGCCGAATGCGTCGGTCATGCAGAAAACTAAATTGCTACTTTTGCACAGCTCGTCAAAATGATCCGACAGGGCAGGAAATTGCATTGCCTGTTCGGGTTGCCAAGTGTCGAAGAAGCGGAGAATCGCCTGCGCCATCGGGCAGGATATGCCGTCCAGCAGCGCATGATGCTTCTTGGCGCTTGTGCGGAAACAAATTTCAGCATCTTTGAGGGGATCCTTGCCTGTACCACTGTATGGCTCATTAGTAATGCCGAGCAAGTATTTGGCGTTGTCACACAAAAAACTGGCTGCTTTGTGACCGCTGGTACGTTTGGCGGGGGTTGGCAGGAACATTGTGCGCGGAATCAGCTTGCCTTTCTCGTTGGCTGTGCCGAGCATTTCCACCGACTCCACCTGCCCGTCAGCAGTCAGATACAAGCCCCATTGCACCTTGACGACCGACCAGCCGGGACGCTCCAATTTGCCCTGTGCGGCGAGCGAATCATAGCACCGCACGAGCGACTGCAGAATCATTTCACCACCTCACAGTCTGTCAAATCAATCACGCCATGCACCATCTGCGCGCGGAAGAACATCGGTTGTATGTTTTCCGGGTCGGAATAATCCAAATCAAAAAGCATATAGCCCAAATCCCTCGTTTCGTCGATGGCGGGGATTTCGCCGCCATCCCAGAGCCGGAAATGCGCCGTGCATTCCCGACACCCAAGATACGGCTGCATGTACGCCTGACCGCTGCGCAGACGCCGCTTCACGATGTCCTGAAATTTGCCGGGATTGTCCGAAGGATTGGCTTGGTCGGTCATTACGAAATGCGCTTCGATGACGTAGTGTACGTCGCGGAGCATCATGGTGGCGCGCTGCTGTGTTTTTTCTTTTCGATTGATATAGGAACGAGCCCTTCCGTTGGCTTCACGCAGGATTTTGTCACGGGAAACCTTGAATGGTACTTCGTTGCGTCGAATGTTGATGAAACGGATGGGATTGCAGACGTAGATACGGTCTATTATCCAACGAAGGCCATTATGAAAATATACGCTTTCCACCATTCCGCGGGCGGCACTGGGCGTGGGAACGTCATAGCTGACACGCTCAACCTTCATTTCAGGCCGGGTGAAGCACGCGTAGTCGCCCCACACCTCCATTTTGATGGACATTGGTTCACCTCCTCATACTTTTGCTAAAATCAACACTTGCCGATGTGGGCAAGTGACAGGTCGTAGGGAACGAACGGGAATCGTGAAAATTCCACCTCCTTTCAGGTGACAAGAACAGTATAGCACAGGATAGTGCATAAGTCAAGGACTGATTTTCACTGTATTAGATAATTAAAACGCAAGACTATTAAGCATGGTTTGACACGTCAGCGAAAAGATGATAAAATGCCAAAGTCGGATAGAAACGGCGGGTAATTCGCTGCTTCTATCTGTGGGTTGAAATACTGTGTTAGATAATTATCTAACGGGGCGGGCGGTGAGCGCAATGCTTGCCGCCCGTTTCTGCTTTTCTTCATTACATATATCAGGTGAACAGCCCAAGTCCGCTCGTGCAGCTGACCTGCAAGCCGCATTCCGGCGTGTACAATTTGATGTCGCTCAGAATGCCGCAGTGCGCGTCGGTGATTTCCGTGACGCCGCCGATGCTGCACAACGCCTGATACTCGCGGCGGTAAATACTCACGCCGCAGCGCCCCAGGCGGCGGAAAAGCTCACGCGAATAGTGCCCATCACGCAGGGCTTTGATGTCCTCGCTGTTTTCAGGTGTCGGAATATACACCGTTACCGTATCTGTATCGATAAAGCGGAAATGCTCGGCGGTTTCGCGGAAAGCAAATCTTGCTTCGGATGACAGCGTTTTGCTGGTATCCAGTAAATCATTTTCGGACGAAACGGGTCGTGAACGCTGCTGATTTTCGCCGCGCTTGAAGAGCAAATTGCAAAAATACGCGTGGATGGCTTTGCGGCTGCCGATGTCCTCAGCATACAGGCGCAGCACTGTGCGGCAGCTTTCAATGTTCGGGCGCATCATGGGCGCAATGGCGTGCTCGGTCTGGTAGATGTGGACGATGCTGTCCTGCGCCGCTTCCTTTCCCTCACGATTGCAGCGTCCGGCGGCTTGCAGAATGCTGTCCAGTCCGGCTAATTCGCGGTATACGGTCGGAAAATCCACGTCAACGCCCGCTTCAATCAGGCTGGTGGAGATGACGCGGCAGCACTGTTTCTTGTCTAAGCGTTCGCGAATTGTGGCAATGGTGCGTTCACGGTCGATGGCGTTCATCAGCGTGGAAAGGTGGAAACGCCCCTCTTCCGGCAGGGCTTCGTACAGGCTGCGCGCCTGTTTGCGGGAATTGACGATGCACAGCACGGCATTTTCCTGACGAATCCGCGCGGCTAATTCCTCGTCCGAAAGCGTCCCGTCCTGCTGGAAGGTGACGCGGCGAAGGCTGCTGAACAGCGCATCCGGGTCGGGAACAAGCTCTTGAATGCGGGTGCCCGCGGTGAAGCCGCTGAAAATGGACAGCAATTCGGGCTGCGTCGCGGTACAGAGAACGGCGGTGACGCCGTAATGCTGAACCAGCTGGTCGATTACCGAGACGCAGGGGCGCATCAGCGAAATCGGCAGCGTCTGCGCCTCGTCGAAAATCACCACGCTGTTGGCGACGTTGTGGAGTTTGCGGCAGCGGCCGGGCTTGGCGGCGTAGAAGGATTCAAAGAACTGCACGGCGGTCGTGACGATGACGGGGGCATCCCAGTTTTCGCAGGCAAGGCGCTTGCGGAGGGCATCGGGCGTTTCGGCATCCGTATCGGGCAAATCCACCTGACTGTGATGCTCCACCACGTTCTCATCGCCCAGAATATCCCGAAAAACCTTCGCATTTTGGTCGATGATGCTGGTGTAGGGGATGACGTAGATGATGCGCTTCATCCCATGCTTCACTGCGTGGCTGAGCGCAAAGGCAAGCGACGAAACCGTTTTGCCGCCGCCCGTGGGGACGGTCAGGCTGTACAAGCCCTGCGGATCTTCGCTGCCACGCAGGCAGCGCCGCAGCACCTCGTTGCGCAGCGCGCAGAGGTCGGACTTGGGCTTTTCCAGCCATTTGGCAACGTGCGCTTGCAGCTTTTCCAGCAGCGCGGGCATGGAATCGCCGATGCCGCGCGGCTTTTCTTCCTTGCTGAGCGCGCGCTCCGTGTCCAGAAAATCAGCATCCACCAGACAGGAGAACAGCATCCGGATGTACATGGCAGTCAGGCGCGCATCATTCCGCGGAAGCCACGGCGGTGTGGGCTGAACGCCTGTTGGCAAAGAAATCTCACTGCGCCACGCGGAGGGATCGTCGCCGCCGGTCAGCTTTTTGTTCAGCCGTGCGCACAATGTGCCATCATCGAGGCTGAGACGGGTTCCCAAGTCGGGCAGACCGCCGTGATGCCCCGCAATGGCAAACGCCGCGGGCATATCGTCCAAATCTGCCGCCGCCTTCGCACCTGCCGTGCTGTGGTCCACCTTGGCGGTGTGTTCCGGGTCACGCTGGCGGCGCTGCCCGTTGGGGCTGTACTTGCCGATGTCGTGCAGCAGGGCTGTTCTTTCGGCGTGAAAACTCGCTCCAAAAGAAGCGGCGAATTTCGCAGAACGCGTCGCTGTGCCTTCCAAATGCTCCTTGAGTGGCTGATAGCTGCCGTCTTCGCGGAGGTGGGTGACGTATTCCATACAGAAAGCCCTCCCGACATAATCAATTTGTGTGTATCTAATGTTAATAATAGTATAGCACTATAATAACCTGCTGTCAAGAAAAATAAAACTATCGAGCAGTTTTTGTCAAACACTTCCGGGAAAAACAATGCGCAAAGCAGGAATATATTTGTGCGCTGCTGCCCTTGCAATGCTGCCGCCAAAATGGTATGATGGAAATGAACAAAAAAATACAGAAAAGGAGTCTTCCACATGGCAAAGAAAACGAAAACCCAGCCGAAAGCGCGTAAAACAATCACCTCCAATAATCTCGCTGATTTATCAAAACTCGTTCAAGCACTTGAAATAGACGATGAGAATCCGGAAAATCAGCAAAAGCCATCGGCGTTTGACAAAAAAATCATCTACAATGAGTTCCAGAATTCAACGTACACGCTGGTGTCGCCGATGGCGTACCTCATTGGCATCGACAAAGAAAACTTTGGCGAAGAAAATGCGAGACCATTTCTGCTGAAAAGTTACGAAGAGCTGGATGCGCACAAAGAGGCGCGCATTATCCGCAATCTGTGCCGCATTCGCACGGCGATGGAACGCAATTATCCAGCCATTGTGAATGAATTTCGCATGAGCTTCCGCAATATCGGCAGCGTGCCGAATCTCATTCCATCAGAATCGGTGGCGCAGCTGGAACAGGACGGCGTCAGAATTTACAAAGCAAAGCCGGATATTGACGAATACATTATCAGCATCAATTGTGAAATCAGCAACCGAATCAATCAAGTGGCGCGCTTTTTCCCGGAATGGGTGAAGTGGGACTATGTGAAACCCATTTTCCTGATGCCGAACGGGACGAAAAAAGATGGTATCAAAAAAGCAGGGGAATACTATAAAAGCGATACCCGCCGCTATCCGTTCCACTGCTGGATTAACTGGGATGCCGTTTCCACAAGCCCGGAGAGCAAGGGGAACATCCTCTATAATGATGAAAAATTCGTAACGATTCTCTATGAGCGCCACGAAGACCGCTTTGAAAATCTGTCGCTGGTGCGTGATGCGGGCAACAGCACGATGCGCAATCTGGGCAGGCTGCTGGGGCAGTGCAAAAAATGCCTGATTGCGGTGGACTGCGAAAATTCGGATGCCGTGAAGCTCGCGGCGGCGCTGAGCAGCCTCCCGACCGAGCAGCTGGGCAAAATATCCAAGGTGATTCTGTTTGACAGCGAGTATACAACGGCACAGTGGAAAACGCTGGTTGACCGCACGCTCTCTACGGCGGTGGATGAAAAAGCGAACCTTGAGCTGGAACATATTAAGGTCGAGCGGCTGAACCAGAACAAATCGCAGTGCGATATGGCGCTGGCGGTGCGGACAAGCCGCGAAGTGTATACCTCCGGCGTGGATGCGGTCATCCTTGTGTCGTCGGACAGCGACTACTGGGCGATGATTCGCCAGCTGGACAGCGTCCGTTTCCTTGTTATGCTGGAGAAGGGCAAAACGGGCATGGCCATCATGGACACCTTGGCGCGGCATGAAATCCCGTTCTGCTTCATTGACGACTTCTGCACGGCGGCGTCGTACAACATCAAAACCAGTACGCTGATCAATGCAATTCAGGAGCAAATCAATCAGCAGCTGGCGGGAGAAAGCACGAAACCATTCAACGTTCGCGAGATGATGGAGACGGCGCTGCAAAACTCGTGGATTATGATGACGGACAAGGAGAAGGAAGCGTTTTACAAGCGATACTTGCTGTGCATGAAACTGAATGTCAGCCAGGATGGCGCGGTCAGCATCACGCTGGGATAAAGGACAGCGCCTTAGCGCTCGCGGCTGATGATGATGCTGGAATTTGGCAGGATGTGCAAAAAAGCTGCAAAACTCATTTCTGCAAGTTGAACCCTTGACAGCAACTGCAAAAACATGGTACAATTTGATTACCGACTGCATCCAATTGCATATATAACTGCGATACGGCAGTGCATGATGCACGGAATCCTTGACTTTGAATGGTGGAGCGAAGGAGGGCTTTCCTATGACAAACGCAGGACGTTGGTTGATAATTTGGATTGTGCTGATCATGCTTCTGCTGATGGGAGGCATCATCTGTGCGAACGCGGAAGAAACGATTTCCGATGCAATGACGAATGAAGAAATCATGGAGTGTTACGGTCTGCCGGAAAAAATAGAACTTCATGAGACTGATTTGGTGGCGGACATTGCAAATATCGAAGTGCTTGATGAGCATTTTGTAATGGAATCAGCAGTGCCGCGTGATGGCGCAAGCGGGCTGGTCATCAAGGGTACGTTTGTGGATGATGGAATTGAAGTGAACGTAACAATTAACATTTCGGTAAATGAATATCGGCTTGAAATCGGGAGTTATCAGCCATTCGAAATAAAAGATTTCTACTTTGATACAAGCATGGATGTGCAGGCAGACTTTACAACGGATGCGGAGGAGGATGACAAACAGCCGACGGAAATAGAACTGATTCGTATCCCGTGGTTTACTGCCTATGCAATGCAAGTATGCACGTTGATCACAGGGGAATTCAAAATGGATGGCAGCGTGGACATTACATTCAAAAATCAAGGCGGTAAATGCAAATTTGCTTATGCCAATGGGCAGTGGAACAATGAATGCATAGCAGGCACAAAGTCGTTTGAAATCAATATGGAGGGTAAGGCGGAATTTATAATCAAGGGCGGAATTACGATAACCCCCATCGCGGGATTCTGTGACCTTGTGCGCGTGTCGGTTGTGGAAAAAATCGGCATGAGTGTAAGCAAAAGCTTTGACCCAATGGTTCCCCAAACAGCACTTTGCTCGGATGTGAAACCGTACTGGAAGGTGTATCCAGAAGCAAAGATCGGTTTAATTCCAAAAGCCGGGGCAAAAGTACCAGCCTTTATCGGCGATGGCAAATGCTCGATTACAACGACGGGAAATGGAATCCAATTACTGGAAGATAAAGAGTATCATTTTGAAGGGTTCAAAAGAGTGTCGGAGTGCACTTGGCGGACAACAACTGTGAATTTCTTTTCCGAAGATGGTGTATTATATGCAACGAAACGCTTTGCAATCAATGAAACACTAAGCGCTGAAAAAGCGCAGCGACCGCTTATAATGCAGGGGAGAGTCTTTATCGGCTGGCGAGTGACAAAAGAGGATGGTACGTTGGTTTCAGAAAGTTTACCTGTTGTGGTGGGCAAAGAAACACTCAATTGCACAGCGCAGTGGGACGCTGTTTCAGAAAAACCTGGATACACGCTCCCGGAAGACGATGATCAAGGATATGCTGAACGGGTTGGCAAACCTCGTATTTCGTCTGTGAATGAAAAAGAAGAAGCCTACCAGATTGTTGGCGCCGAGCAGCAAGGTGCAACGCTGTATTGCAGATTGATTAAACCTGGAAATCCCGATTATCAGAATTACACAAAAGCATATCAGGGCAGTGTTACAAGCACAGGCCCCACTGTGCAGTATGTTGTTTTTGATGACGGCTTTTACGGAACTAGCGGTGTATGTGGCGGAAAATCGCTAATTGGTATTCAGTTCGCCGACTCTATGCGGCATACTGGAAACAACAGCCGAAATTATCGGTTGCAATGGGTGCATTTGCCTGCAAATATGGTGGATTCGCCTTATTTTCCTGAGTGCTATTCGCTGCAGGAAATTTCGATTCCATCAGGGGTAACAAGCATAGCGTCAAGTGCCTTTGATAGATGCTACTCATTAAAGAAAATAGAAATTCCTGATACAGTACAAACGATTGGTCAGAATGCCTTTCGACATTGCTATTCGCTGGAGGAAATAACGATTCCCGAAGGTGTAACACAGATTGGAAAATTGGCATTTGGAGATTGCACGTCTTTGCGTACGTTACATCTCCCGTCAACACTCACCAAATTTGATACGGTTTTGTACAACAATCCGCAGCTTGAGCAGTTGGAACTGCATGTGTCAGGTGATTTGCAATTTGGCAATGCGAACATAGAAAATCTGCGCAAAGTTAATATTAGCGGTAAGAATATTGATATGACGTATGCTATATTCAGCAAAGGTATCGAAACAATTACAATTCAAGGGGAAACAATTCGTATTCCCGACAATGTATTTAAAGAACATCCTAACTTGACTTCTGTTACCCTTATAGCGAATGAAATTTATCTTGGAGAATATTCGTTTGCTGACTGTTATGCATTGCAGGAAGTTACAATTTCTCAATGCTCTAAACTGTATCTTGGAAACAGTGCGTTCTTAAATTGCAAAAACCTGGAGGTGTTTTCGTTTGGCGGGACGGTTTATCCTTATCGGCAGGAAGGGAAAAATCAATCTGAAACATACCTGCTGAATGCTTTTGACGGCACAGCCATTCATCAGCTGAACCTTCATCTGAATGTGGGACGCATAAAGATTACACTAATGCCTTTGCTGGAAAATCTAACGCTGACGGGTTCTGTGGATACGATTATGTCCATTTCCGGAAACATGATGCTGAAAAAGATCGCATTACCGTCAGGGGTAAAAACAATTACAGCAATATGCAACAATCCGATGCTGGAAGAATTGCAGCTGCCATCCAGCATACAAACAATTACCCAAATTAACAACAATGGAAGGCTGAAAGCGCTGGTAATTCCGGAGAATGCAAGCATTGCGGACTATGCGCTGTCAGATAATCCTTCGCTGGAGACGGTTCATCTTCCGCAATCGCTGAAAATGGTGCCGATTGGATTGCTCCAGAATTGTACGTCACTAAAATATGTACAGCTGCCGACACAGCTGGAACAGATTGGCGGAAAAGCATTCTATGGATGCGCATCACTGCAAAACATCACACTTCCTGAATCGCTGCTGCGAGTCGATGACTATGTGTTCACGAACTGTACGGCGCTGACGGAAATGACAATTCCAAGGGCAGTTTGGTGCTTTGGCAATGATTCGCTGACGGGATGTACGAATTTGAAAACCGTATATGTTCTTTCGAACGAGGCGTTTGTTTTCTTCCCTGATGACAACTTCTATGGTGAACGAACCATTTACTGCCCACAGAATCAAGCGACGTGGAGCGTGACGGAGTCTACGCGTGTTGCGATTGATGCACCAGTCTATACGCTGCGCATTCACTACCCGGATGGGCGAGATGATATGGTAAAGACGCGTACAGCTGGCGATACGCTGGTTGAACCGCGGATTTATAGCATGGGAATTAAAAACAGTGACTGTATTCGCTGGTTTAGTGATGCAGAATGGACAAATCAGATTACATTTCCAAGTGTTATGCCAGAGAAAAATTTGGATATTTACTTGGGGTATACCTACAAGCTGTGGGATGATTTTGTCAATTGGGATAAGCTAGATGGTAATTACGATTGGGATGAATACGATCCAGCTACGGGAAATTGGCGACAGGTACCGAAACTGATTTCTTACAACAACAACCAGCGGTACTTCCACATTCCGGATCAGTTCGAGATAATGTATGCTGATGCAATCCATGAGGGAATCAGATACTTGGAGATTGGCGCATCCATGCGGCAGATTGATCCTGCGGCTTTCCGCTCGGCAGTGGATTTGGAACGCTTTTATGTTGATCCGGCGAATACACATTATTATACACAGGATGGCGTCCTGTATAGCGCAGATGGAACATTGATAGCTTATCCATACAAAAAGGACAATCAGCAGTTTACAGTGCCAGATGGCGTTACAAGCATTGGAGCGTATGCCTTCGCAATTCCGGAGGGAAAAGAATCGCCGCTGCTTCAAGTGCAATTACCGTGCAGTGTAACAAGCGTGGCAGAAAATGCATTTGCAGGGCATGAACGACCGTTTGCAGTGATGACGGAAAATACGTCATTGAATGCTCAAATCGACGCAGAAGGCGTATTTTGTAATCCGGCGCCGCTTGTACTGATGTCAGAGGACAACATGGTGAGCTTTTATCTGCTTTCCGCAGGGCTACCGCTTCCTGAACTGCCGAATCCAATGAAGGATGGCGCATACTTCATTGGCTGGAGTTTGAAAGAAAATGACGATGTGGCGGATTTGTCAGCGCTGACACTTCCTGCAGATGGAATGGTACTCTACGCGTGCTGGTCAAAGAAGGTGCAGTATCAGACAGCGCTGCCGGCGATGCTGAAAATCATTGAAAGCGAGGCGTTCCTAAATGCGCCGATGGTAAGTGTGCGATGCCCGGATGGATTGACGACGATTGAAAGCCGCGCGTTTGCTGGATGCGATCAGCTGCGAGACATCTATCTGCCTGACAGCGTTCAATACATAGCCGAAGATGCGTTTGCAAACGTGCCGCAACTGACGATTCATACGCCAGCGGGAAGCATTGCGGAAAAATGGGCGAAAAAGCAAGGCATTACGGTTGTGCCTGAGCGGGAAGAACCTTAATTGCCATTTCCGAACATGCGTACGTCCTTTCTCTTCGGGTATAAACAGCATCGGCACAGCACCAAGTTTTCATTTGGCGCTGTGCCGATGATTTTGTATGCTGCTATTTCCGAATTGGTTCATCACGGAATCGACAAAGAAGGAAAGATGCGTATTTATCCTCTTTTTTCCTTCTTTATCCGTTTATATTCCTCACGCTGCCCCTTTCCACAAGGTGCACCGGCAAAATAACCTTCTTCTGCGCAATCTCTTCCTTCCGCAGCTGCGCCAAAATCATCTCCGTCGCCAAAGTACCTTTCTTCTCCGAATCTTGATGAATCGTCGTCAGCCCCGGAATCGCCAGCTGCGAAATATAATGATCATCAAAGCCCACAATCGACTTATCGCGCGGCACACTTACCCCGCACTCATGCAGCCCGGACATGATGCCCGCTGCCAGAATATCCGCCGAGGCGAAAATCCCCGTGATTTCGGGACGTGTGCTGAGCTGATGCCCCAGCTTCTTGCCTTCCTGCACGGAAATTTCCTGCGTAAAGACAAGCGCCGGGTCGTACGGCACGCCGTATTCCGCCAAGGCGCGGCGATAGCCCTGCAGGCGCAGTTCGATAACGCCCGCGGGGGAAATCGGCGGCGACGCGAACGCAATCACGCGGTGGCCGTTCTCCAGCAGGTGCTTCGTGGCGAGGTAGCCGCCTTTTTCATCCTCCAAGCCGACGCAGCAGATGCTCGGGTCGTCCACATAGCTGTCGATGAGGACGACGGGAATGCCCAGCTTTGCTACGGCATCGAAGAACGAATCCTGAAACAGCCCCGTCATAATCAGCCCGGAGAGCCGCCAGCTGTGAATCAGCCCTTCCAGCGCGGCGACGCTTTCGGCGGAGCGCAGCATCAGGTAGTAGCCGGCTTCACGGGTGCGCTGCTCGACGCTGGCGGCGACGCTGCTCATGAAGGGGTCGCTGACGGTGCTGCCGGTGGTGCGCGGCGTGATGTAAGTGACCATGGCGATGATGGCGGACTGGTCGTTCGCCAGCGAGCGCGCGGACATGCTGGGAACGTAGTGTTCGCGCTCGATAATCTCCCAGATTTTTGCAACCTTCTTTTCGGAAACGCGGCTTTTGCGGTTATGCACCACGTTGGAAACGGTTGTAATGCTTACGCCTGCTTCGGCGGCAATGTCTTTGAGTGTGACCATGCGATGCTCCATTTTATGCAGTGTTTTAGAAATGGCAATATGCGCAGAAAACCATGTCCGCAGACGTGAAACGAAAACGGACGAAGTCCGCGTGCGCATCATAAAAAGTATACCAGTCTTTGAAGTTGTTCGCAAGCGGTTTCTGGAAAAAAATCCGTAAAAGAAGGGGGAGACAGCCGAAACTGTCCCCCCTTTTTGAACGTTTTGGAATTATTCCAGTTCAGCCAGATAGTCCTTAATCGGCAGGTCGCCGGGCTTGCCGGTTTCCGGCGCGGTCAGACCAGCCTGAATGGTTTCGGAGCTGGTAGCGTCGATGGGCGCAACGGCTTCAGAGAAGGTGATTTCGTCCAGGTAGATGACGCACTTGGCGAACGCGCGGATGTGCAGGGCGTTGGTCATGCCCGGGAAGCCGGACGCTTCGAGGTCGATGACGAGATCCTGCCATTCGGTGGTGATGACCGGGTGCGTGCCGTCCGCCAGCACAAGGTCAGAGAAGCGCGCCGCGTAGAACTTGGCGTCTTCCGGATGCCAGTCCATGATCAGCTTGTTCTCTTCGCCGCCTTCCGCGCCCTTGATGCGGATGGTCAGATACTTGCAGTAGGAA
>ULTJ01065798.1_pt1 | contig 25814 bp, 11 predicted proteins | sample 1957491 | NCBI WGS metagenome assembly ULTJ01 (sample SAMEA4835731, study PRJEB28245) | human gut metagenome | biome: gut microbiome; material: fecal sample | place: Denmark | collected 2008 | reverse complement strand
CAGCCAAAGCACTTCCGACCTGGACTTTGCCGACGTGAAAGGACAGGAGAACGTGAAGCGCGCCCTAGAAGTGGCGGCGGCAGGCGGACACAACATACTCCTGGTTGGGGCACCGGGTAGCGGCAAGTCCATGCTTGCCAAACGCCTTCCTTCCATACTACCGCCATTGTCACTAGGTGAGAGTCTCGAAACTACCAAGATACATTCGGTGGCGGGAACGCTGGAAAAAGAAGGCGGACTTATCTCCAAGCGGCCATTCCGCGACCCGCACCACACGATTTCCACCGTAGCCATGACCGGAGGAGGCAGCTTCCCCCAACCGGGAGAAATCAGTCTTGCCCACAACGGAGTACTGTTTTTGGACGAATTACCGGAGTTCAACCGGAATGTACTTGAAGTGCTGCGGCAACCTCTGGAAGACCGGAAGATTACAATTTCACGTGTTAAGTGCAAGGTGGAATATCCGGCAAGTTTCACGTTGGTCGCTTCTATGAATCCTTGCCCTTGCGGATACTATAATCATCCCACTAAGGCTTGCGTGTGCAGTCCGGGACAGGTACAGAAATACCTGAACCGCATTTCCGGTCCCTTGCTCGACCGTATCGACCTTCAAATCGAGGTAATACCGGTCCCGTTTGAAAAGATGTCCGATGCCCGTCTGGGCGAATCGAGTGAGAGTATCCGTGAGCGTGTGGTACGTGCCCGCCAAATTCAGGCTGAAAGATATGCGGATGTTCCGGGTGTGTATTGCAACGCGCAGATGAACAGTAAGCTGCTTGCCCGCTATGCCCGTCCGGATGATAAAGGTCTCGAGTTGCTAAAGAATGCCATGAACCGTTTCAATCTTTCGGCACGCGCGTACGACCGCATCTTAAAGGTATCGCGCACCATTGCCGATCTTGAAGGCGGCGAATCAATACAACCCGCTCATCTGGCGGAAGCTATCGGATATAGAAATCTGGATAGGGAAGATTGGGCGGGATAACCTACGAAAAGGAACAAGAGCGGCTATCCCTCCCAAACTGATTATTCGGCTACAGAGAACTTATAAATACATCTGCTGTTATATTTTTCTCCCGGTCGCAATACGGCTGAAGGCCACTCCGGTTTGTTAGGAGTATCGGGATATTTCTGCGTTTCGAGGCAGACAGATGCACGCTGAGCATAGACAATGCCTTTCTTACCGGATAAACTGCCATCAAGGAAGTTGCCCGCATAGACCTGAATACCCGGTTCATTGGTATATACATCCAGTATAATACCCGTTTTCGGGGACTCCAACGTTGCGCATTTCCGAGTTATATCTCCACGGGTGTTCAGCACCCAATTATGGTCGTAACCGTTTCCATTCTTCAGTTGCTCGAAATCGTAATGATTGATGCGCTGACCGATAGACATGGGTGTTCTGAAATCCATATCCGTACCTTCCACACTTGCAATCTCACCTTTCGTCATAAATGTACTGTCCACCGGCGTATAGTAATCGGCATTGATAGTCAGCAGATAATCTGCATTGGAGTTGGCAGGATTGCCTTCCAGGTTGAAATAAGAGTGGTTGGTCATATTGACTATGGTCGGTTTGTCCGTTTCAGCGGTATAGCTGATATCGATTGCATTATCATCTGTCAAACGAAATGTGACCTTGCAAGTCAGATTGCCGGGAAAACCTTCTTCTCCGTCTTCCGACAAATAAGAAAGCGTCAGAGCTTGCGGCTCCACCATATCGACATCATAAACACGATATTGAAATCCTTTCGGTCCGCCATGCAGGCAATGACCGAAGTTGTTCCGGGGCAACTGATACTCTTGACCGTCGAGAGTGAATTTGCCTTGATTGATACGGTTTGCATACCGCCCGATAGAAGCTCCGAAATCAGAAGGATACTTTATGTAGTCCTGAATCGAATCGAAGCCCAACACTACATCTTTCATAGTACCCTTTTTATCGGGAACCATCACGGAAACAATACGTCCGCCAAAATTAGTGATGCAGACTTCCATTCCGTTCTTATTCTTCAGCACAAACAAGTCTGTTGACTTACCATCTACTTCCGCCTGAAAGTTTGCCTTTTTCAACCCTGAGTCAGTAGTATCCTGCTGAACTTGTTTTCCATTGCAAGCTGACAGAACAATCAGCATGCCAATAACCAAACCACTTAAATTTTTCATATACTATCTTTATTAATTATGCGAATGAGGAGTTGAAGTTGACTATGCATTGCATGAATCATCACTTTAGCAAGAATTTCTCAGCACGTCCCGGCGTAAAGAGTTCCCATAAGGAAGCCACCGTCCATCCCGGAGCGAAGATATCATTGTAATATCCCTTGCCGTTACGTCCGTAGTCCCAGTTGGTATGTTGCACCACTTCAGGATAATATCCGGTTTTAGCTATACCGCATAAGTGGTTCTCATAGGGCAACAACTGGCGCATAGAAGTGGAAATAACTTCCGCAAAATCAGCAAAACGCTGTTCATCATACTCTTTCGACAACCATTGGAGTACCGAAGCAAACTCGAATACAAACACGTCGATATGATTATTCTCAACAGATACGTTTCCCCAACCACGTGTCTTCAAACCAATATCTCCCAACATTTGTCCCTGAGCAAAAGGTACATCCCACAGATAGTACCAGGACAGAGCGAAATAAGCAGCTTTCCGCGCCAAGTCTGCATAATGGCGGCTTTCTTCCCCCTTGGTCACCAATGCCAGATAATAGGTGGCAGTAGCCGAATAGAGTGACGCCTCTTTGTCTTCACAATTAGCGTCCAGGGTAGAAGAGAAATAATCGGCCTTCGAAATCAATTCATTTTCCAGATAGGCCACAGTACGTTTAGCACTTGCCAGATAGCGTTTATCCTTGAAATATTTATACCCCATCACCAAAGGTAACGTAGCCGAAGGAGTACTTCCTCCGCTCGCATCTACAACAGAGAAATCGTCACGGAACTTACGCGGGAAACTCCCATCCTCATTTTGCAGGTTCAGGAACATATCCAACATACGTTTCAAACGGCTCTCCCACTCCGGATACCTGCGCCCGTATTCTTTTTCATAGTCCAGAAAATGCAACATTGCATAAATTCCTTCGGATTGGCGACGAATACTATGAACGGGTTCTTCAAAATCTTTATCAAAATCGACATATTCCCTGAAAAAACCCGCTCCAGTAAAACCATTCTTCAGATAACTATCAAAAACTTTCAAGCTGTTCGCCTTTAAATCTTCACGCCCCTGTTGCCAGCCATATTCCCAGGCATTGAAGGAGTTTAATAGGACACGACCGATAAAGCCGACTTCGGCCTTACCATTGCCATTACAATCAGCTATTTTAAGATGTATTCCTGAATTATAAGTCAACGGATGCTTCTCAACCAAGCTACTCACAAAAAACTCACTAATAGTTTGCTTCATATCAGCTACTGAAAAAGGAGTAGCTACAGGTTGTGGCTTATATGTATCATAGCAATATTCCCACGTCTGACGGATAAAATCGGAAAAATCATCTCCTGAGCTTTCCCGTAAAATCCATTTTAATGAAAGCGTTTGTCCCTTTCGTAATAGTTGAAATGCCTTTACAGCAGGCGCCAATGTCAACTTACGTATATATGTTTTAGGAGCTTCTTGATAAGGAAATCCGAAAGAAAGCGCAGATATTCCATCTATATTTTCAAAACCGGTAAATCCCAACGAAGTTTCTCCGGAAAGAATAATTTCCCCCTCCTTATGTGTAGTCAGAACTTCTTGCTGAAAATCATCCAAACGGTTTACTGTTAAATACTTACGTTCTTTTTCACAAAATATGCCTGTCAAAGGTGCACTCAACCTATCTTCCCGCACCAACCAACTATCCGATGTATGAAACGAAGGAGCTTCACGGGGAGAACGAAGATTACGACGATACCAAAAACCCGGAAGATAGAATTGGCAATCATTATGCTTGAAACCGGTCAAGAAATGTTGGCTATAATTAAAATAAACATCTTGCATTGCTGTAAGTTGTACCATCAAACAGACTTGCCCTTCTTGTTCTTCGATTTTATGAAAAACAAGAACAGGTAATTGTTCATCAGACGCCCACTCATAATTAAAATAACTATTCTGCAATTTCTGGGCATGAAGTAAATAACTCTTTGCTTCATTACCCGGAACCTTAACCGCCAGAGACACTTGCATCTTTTCAGGTGTATAATTTACCGCCCATAAAGAAGTAGTACAAAACAAAAGGATTGTACATCTAATTATATTTTCTACTATATGTTTCATATCCTATTCAAATTCTATTTTCTTACCAGGTATTAAACGTACAGGGCCTATCAAACCCGATTCCACCAATGGAGAATCTATCCTGTAATGTTTCCATGTAGTGAAGGTCACTCTTCCTCCTTGTGGTTTATCTTCACCATTTTTATACCAGTCCGGCAGTTTCTTAATTGCACCACGGCTTAATGCACCAATGCCATTCATCCCTCCTCCCGGCACATACTCATTCTCCTCGGGTAATTGCTCATCACCAATCAATCGGTTAGTCCATAGGTTTGTCACCTTTACTACCAAAGTATTATTTCCTGGTTTTAATACATCAGTAACATCCAAAGCGTACGGACGAGACCATAAAGTTCCTTTATTTATGCCATTGACAATTACTTCAGCAATCACTTCCACTTCGCCTAAATCTAGGTAAACGACTTTATTTTTAGATAACATTGAAGATTTTACCCTAAAGTTTGTATGATAAGTTGCTGTTCCCGAGAAATACTTGACCCCTGCATCAATATGTTTATGTAAAGAAAATAGCTTTGGCATAGTAATCTTCTCGGGAGCTCCTAATCCCTTAGGGAAATAGACTTCCCACTTTCTATCTATCTCAACAGATTTTCCTATGTCATTTACAGATATCTCTTTGCATTCTCCTTCCGAAGTCATAGAAGTATATGAGCCATCGGCCCAAACTATCATAGAACCTGTATCTGTACACGACATCAAATCTAAAGAATATTCGTTTTCCATCATTTCCCGACCTTTACTTATTTCATTGCGTATTTCTTTATCAGATAAAACTTTCGAATATAAAACAGGAATAGTCATATCTCCATTATAATAAGATGCTCCTTCTTTCAATGTAGTGGCATTTAAGCCAGGATGTATAATTTGACAAGATTTTGTTCCTGAAACCACAAATTCGCCATTCACATATATTGAAGGCACTCCCTCCTTATATATAAGACAAACATGAGTCCAACCTTCAATTGATTTCTCAGCAGCCAACTTAAATACCGGATAACCTTTCTCATTTTCCCAAACAGCAATTCCGTTCCGTCCTATAGCTAAGCCACAAGTAGCATGCCCTTGTCCATACATCTGTTCCCCATACGATGGATAAATAGCATAATATTCAGTCCAAGGATGAGGAATATATCCCATAGGATTATCTATATTCAACATCACATCTGATTCCGGCTTTACCCATAGTGCAATAGAAAAAACATTTTTTATATCAGAATACATTGCCTGATTGTATTTCACTACATGCCTCTCTGAAGCATCAACTATACTTTTTCCATTTCTTTGAATAGACCGGGCAACAGTTTGTATAGGTAAATCAGAACGAAAGATTACAAAGACAGAGCCGTATGCATCTAATTGTATAGGTACTGATATTGTCTCTCCATCAATGTGATATACCATAGCACGGGATCTTTTACCTGTTATCGGATTCCAGAATTCTGGTATTTTACCCTTAACACGGAAGTTACATACGACTTCTTCCGCAGTTCTACGTTGGTTGGTAATAAAATAAGCTTCAGCATCTCCTATTCTGCGGTGAATGTAACGTATTGGAGCACTATTAGGATTAGATACTACTTTAAAATCCGGAATGAGTTGTATATCAGCAAATATTTCATCTAAAGGAATTCCCCAAAAGACTTTTCCTTTTCCTACTGTGCGCTTTATAACAGAAGTTTGTGTTGTTCCCCATAACTCATCACAAATCTGATTAAAGGTTTTTTCATCTTCCACTGAATGGTATAACAACCCAACAGTCTGTATTGGACGAGAGCCTACTATAGTTAACCCTTGTTCCACCATACTACGGAGCTTCTTCAATAAGTTCAGTGATATGTGATTTTGTTCTTGTAATACAAGTACCCGATAACTCATCCCGTCTGGTAAACTCAAACGTCCCTTGTTCATACAAGTCTTATTCAACAAAGTTTCGGTATTCATCAAATCATAATCATATCCTTCAACCGGAACCGGATTTAGTTCTTTACGATGTACCTTTGTATATCCAACAATATTATCTCCAATAAAATAGGCTAAATCGGCTACGAATAAACCCTCTTGTAATATTGTCTGACAGCGATTCAAATAATCCATCCACGCCTTAGAAGGTTCCCACCAAGTATTCGTTCTATCAAAATGAATGCCCCAAGGACCTAGGGTCATGGCAGGAGCAGCATTAGGATGTGGTTGCATGGCATAACGATGAACTACCATTCGATTAACCCCTTCAGTATATGCCTTATCACCGACAGCCTTTAAAGCAAATGGATACTCTTGCCATCTACCTGACTCCGGTTCAGATGTATATGCTTCTGCGCCTACCACTTTTTGACCATTAATATGAGCTATGGAAGAAGCTAATTTCGTTGTACGACGCATCATCAGATTATTCTGAAAAATAGCAGACAAGCCATTCCAGAATTCCCCCATCACCCCATCTACACGAGAGCCAATTTGCAATTCCTCCATTGGACCACGATCGTATGGTTCACAATATGAAACTAAACCATATTGATCACATAAAGCATTAAACTCCCCATAGTAATTATCTGCAAGTAAATCAGCTTGCAGACGGCGTATATCCCACAAAAAACGTTCGGTAAGTTCCTTACTTTCAACAATTTTACCAGTCATAGCTGGCAAATATTTAATGAGATCATATCCCATTCTTGCACTAAATTCATTTTCAAATCCTGAAGTCCAATTTTGCATTCCGACTTCCCAGCTATCTATTTCTAAGCCAATTTGAATTTGGTTAACATAGGGTTTTATTAACGGATATAGTATATCCATCATTTTATTAAAATGAAGTTTTATAGCTTCTTTATTAAATTTATCACATTCCAATCCTACTCCCGTATCAGGAGCTGCACAGTTTTGTCTGCCGGTTGAAGTATGACCTAAACGAATAACAGTCCATTCACCAACAGGAGCTTTCCAATGTAATCTTCCGTTAGTATCTACCTTTTGTGACAAATCAATAATATCTTCCAAACGAATAATTTGCGATGGCTCAAACTCCTTTATTTCAATTAGTCCTTTATAATTAAAAGTACTATTATTTAAAGACTTCCAATCAGAAAATGGTACAGGATTTCCATTTTTGAAAGAAGGAAAAGCAAGTACAGCTATATCTTTGTAATAATTACGTTCAGTTACCGGTTGGGGTAAAACAGTATCGACTAATTCTCCACCAGATATTTTTGTCTCACTCCAAGTTAACTTTTGCATAGAATATTCCGGTGTAATCCATGGACCACCGCTAGAAGACCATCCAGGACAATTATGCATCACATAATCAATACCAAATCGGGCAGCTTCTTTGATAGCATGTGCTTTTAACTCAGACCATTCCTTACTCAAATAAGTGACCGGTCCTTTAGGAATACCGGTTCCTCCTTCTAAATTAAAAACCCCACCGATTCCAATACGATGCATTGCTTCCAAATCCTTCGTAATTCCTTCTTTTGTAATATTACCATTCATCCAGAACCAATAAGTATAGGGGCGAGCAGATAAAGAAAGCTTCGAAAAATCCTGTTCTAACTCAACTATCTGCTTTATCTCTACCAAAGAATCACTACCAGAAGGTAAAGGAAGTTTTTTCCCTATAGATACGGGGTTACCGAAAACAGGCATACCTGAGGCATCAAACGTAAATCTTTGTAATCGTATATCACGCTTCCAACCAGGAGTTCGTTCTTTTTTTGTATGATAGTAAATATAATATTCTTTATCGTCAGGAGAAGTCGTAAAACTTGCATGCCCTACTCCAAAAACATCATTCGTTCCTTCAAAAATGGGTTCTTCACTTTTAATCCAATTTTTAGGGTCTAACAAGTCTGCATCTTGATCTTTCAAACGCAGGCAGGATAACTTATATGTATCTAACCAAGATTGTCCGCATGAATAAACAATAAATACATCTTTCCCATGTTTCAAGATTTGTGGACCTTCATTAAGAGGGAGATCCCCTTGTTCATAATATCTATCCGGTGAAGAGATTTTTACTCTACCAGAAGCCATTGTCCAAGGGTTCTCCATCTTGGCAATGTACAAATGCTGCTTTGTTTTATCCGTTTCTTCCTTATTCTCCCAACCTGACCAAACAGCATATAACTGTCCTTTATGTTCTAATAAGGTCATATCAATAGCCCATCGATTATTTTCCCAATCCCCCAAAACATCACCTGTAAATAACATTCCTTTATCTATGTATTTACCCATTGCATCGGAAGACACAGATTCTAATACTCCTGTCTTTTGATGAATAAAAGGAGGTCCACTATACCCTGCCGCATAGAAGATATACCATTTACCTTTCCAGAAATGAATTTCGGGAGCCCAAATACAAGTAGAATTCCATTTACCCTTTTCTGGATTTTCCCACACACGAATAAGAGGATTCAATTTATGAAGGTCACGTGAGCGAGATACACCAATTCCACCAGGTACACCGCCACAATAATAATACCATCCTTCGTGTTTCATAACCCAAGGATCAGCGCCAGAAGGTAAAATTGGATTCGTATAATAGTTTTCCTGTCCACTCACTACGAATGAGCAGAATAACATCATTATCCAGAATGATAATCTTAACATCATAATCAAACAGGTTTCATTATAATTTTTCTTTTAATATATCTCTTTTATATCGCACTAAAGCTTCTACATAATAATAATCAGCATAAGTTAGAGGAACATCAACCTCGGATTTCCCTGGATTATTACCCACTGAATGCTTCAATATGAAATTACAGTTCGTATCTGGTTCTGCTAAATATTCAGGTGAAGAAAGTGTCTTCAACTGAGTTTCGGCAACAGATAAACACTGTTCAGAAAAATCACCTTCTGTATATTGGCTTAACTCGATGAGTGCAGAAGCTATTAAGGAACCGGCAGAAGCATCTCGTAATTCATTAGGAATATTCGGAGCATCAAAGTCCCAATAAGGAATCTTATCTTCAGGTAAACGAGGATGGTTCATAATAAATTTGGCAACATTAATAGCATGTTGCAAGTATTTATCTTGTTTCGTTTCACGATACATCATCGTATAACCATATAATGCCCATCCTTGTCCACGTGCCCAAGAAGACTCATGTGCATATCCTTGACAAGTATTTTTCTTTTCCGGTTGCCCCGAAATAGTATCATACGAAACGACGTGATAACAACTATAATCAGGACGAAAATGATGTTCCATCGTTACATCGGCATGAGACTGAGCAATATCACTGTATTTCTGATTATTGGAATTCTTCGATGCCCACATTAATAATTCCAAGTTCATCATATTATCGATAATAACCGGATATTCCCAAACTTTCTGATTCCAATCCCACGAACGAATGCAACCCACTTTAGAACGGAAACGAGTACTTAATGACTCAGCTCCTTGCAAAAGAACTTTTCCATACTCTTTATTACCCGTTAAGCGATAACCATTTCCAAAACTGCAATATAGCATAAAACCAACATCATGATTATCCGTTGTGTATTGTTCACGTTCAATACGTTTCGTGAAATTTTCGGCATACATTTTCAATGAATCGCCACCTTTTGCCTCATATAAATACCACAATACACCAGGGAAAAAGCCACTTGTCCACCAACGTGATCCAGAAGTTACAAACTCTCCTTTTTTTCCAATCGTGCGAGGAAGTTTATTTTCCTCATTCAGCAAGCTTTCTGCCATTTTTTTAGACTGAATAGCAGCTCTCTCTAAACTTGCATTAACAAGTAAACTCATTTCATTTTGCTTTGTAGAACACCCACAAACAGCTAATAATAAACAAAAATGAATGAATGTATATTTTATTTTCATATTTTTTCTTATTATTTCAATAACATAACTCTATAAATAACTACCCAATACTTTTAAACAAATAAAATGCTATCAACAATTATTTAATTATCCAACTTGTTTTTTTTCTTTAATATATAAGTTTCCTGCTTCTTCATTTCTTTTTCCAAATAGTTAAAATCCACTCTATTTTCATTTTCTGCAGGGTCAATTTTACGGTCAAACATCAAGCGACCAATTATAGAATCATTTTTCAGCCATATAGCAGTACTATATCGTTCTGAAATAATATTATATCCTCCATTCCATTGCACAAAAGCATATTTCTTCGTTTTAGCTTTACAATCTTTCAATATAGGAACAAAACTTTTTCCTTGTAACTGAGCTTTCGGAACAGGTATTTCACACAACTCACATAAAGTAGGATAAATATCTACAAATTCAACGATACCTTTTGCCTTTCCTCCTTTATAATGAGGAACATGAACCACTAAAGGCGCACGAGTCGAATGATTCATTAAATTATGCTTTCCCCAAAAGCCATGCTCCCCCAAGTGCCAACCATGATCACCTAATATTACCACAATTGTATTTTCTGCCAATCCCAAACGTTCCAATTCATCCAAGACCAAGCCAATTTGCGCATCAATATAGCTGACACAAGCATAATAACCATGTTTTGCTTCACGCTGAAAGTGCTCATCTTTAAAAGAACTAAACTTACCATATCCTTTAATTTCACCAGAAGAAGAAACCTGCTTCGGCAATTTTTTGGGTCGGTAAGGATTTAAAGCCAAATTTATATCATTCCGTTTATATAAATCCCAATATTTCTTTGGAGCATTAAAAGGTAAATGCGGCTTCCAAAAACCACAAGCAAGAAAAAAAGGTTTCTTTCCCTTCTTTAACCGTTTCAGATCAGAAATCGTTTTTTGAGCAACCCGTCCATCTATATAAGTTGTATCAGATACATCAGCCGATTCACAAAAAGGACCTCTCAAAGTTCTTGGATGAATATAATGGGCTGACCTATCATTCTGCCATAACTCCCATTTATTATACTCGGCCCAATCCTTACCATATCCATCCGGATGTACCCTCCAAGGTGTTTCAGACCAGCTATGATTATTATCTGCTATATTATGGAAAACTTTTCCATTAGAAACGACATAATATCCATTCTGCTTAAAACATTCAGGAAGAGAAATTGCATTTGGGGCATCTTCTTCTGCATTTGCATCAAAAGCCGTAAAACGTTCTGGATAATGTGGATACATACCTGTCAATAAGCTAGCTCTGGAAGCACCACTAACAGGTATATTACAATATGCATTCAGAAAGACAGTGGCTTGTTTTGCCAAATTATCTACATGAGGTGTTACAATATCTTCCACTCCATAACACCCCAACTCCGGTCTCATATCATCAGCAATAATAAATAAAACATTCATTTTCTGCTTATTGCCAGCATATCCATTCACTGCGTATACTCCAAGGGGAACCATACATGAGATATATCTTGCCAAACTCATTATATGCCTTTCCATTTCCATCTGATCACAATTTCAAAATCAAGTTTTGATTTTCCCCAACAAAACAATTCATGAATTTTACTTTTCTATCGGTTGGTAAAGTAATACGTAATATTTTATTCGGTAACAGAATCCCCAAACGATCTCCGTAAGTTATATGATATTCTATATCTGAATTATTAGTTATTTCAAACATATTCTTTTTATTAGACAATTTCTTTACAGAGACTGAATTAGTAACCAATTCTGTCATCAAATCTTCACGCCCCGCTAGATTCTTGAAAAAATAAACTAAAGTTCTTCCTGCAAATAAAGCTTCCTTAATACCCCTTGCGGTTCGTTCTTTGGCAAAGACCAAAGTCATAGGACGAGCCATTTTTTCCAAACCATAGGTATTAGCTACTGTATAGTGGATATCAGAGTTTCCCATGACAGTCAATCCTGTCTTTTTACACCACTCTATTACCTTAGGATACAAATCAAAGTTATTACCGAAAATCTCAACTCCATTAATTTTCTTTTTTTGAATCAATTCTTTATGTATATTGTACATTGTGCTTGTGTCATTAGGCCATCCTGGATGATTCCACATTATAAATGCACCTTGCCGTATAGCTTCATCAATAGCCGCCACCGGATCATCTAATTTCATTTTATTCACATCTTGAATAAAAAGAGCATTCAAATGTCCTATCGGCTTTTTTCTCGTAATTTCAGTTCCTTTTATAACAATCATATCAATATCTTCTCCCTGCTTGACGGCTATTTCATTGGATTTATTCAAATCAGCTACTACTACCTTCTGATTTGGACGATATTCGATATGATCTGTAATAGCAATTGCATCTAAACCATCATTCCAAGCTTCATCCACACGTACCGTAGGCCAAACTTTACCATCAGAGAATACTGTATGGGTATGGAAATCACATTTCAAAGTTATATACCCTTTCAAATCAGGTATATGTATTATTTCCCTTTGATAAACATGGCTCATTTCCGGATGTTTATATACATCTGAATTTCTTTTTTGTGCATTTATTGGCAATGTACAAAAAAAAGCCACCCAAATGAAATACAAAATTAATTCCCTATTTTTCATCATCATTCTTAAGTATTATTAGTTTCTGATAGAACCATCTTTCTTAATATTCCGACTTCCATTCCATATTTTCACAGAAGACCATTCTTCAGGTTTAGCAGTCCAAAACTCATCGTTCGGTTGCAAGCCCAATGGTAAGAAAATAAATGTACAGAGATATGCACTCCCCGTTGACACATATCTATCTGCTATTTCCGGTTGATGTCCACAGAATCCAAGTGTCAACCAACCATCTTTATCAAAAGTATCTTTAACCAATTGTCTTTTCAATACCTTCGTTAAAGCACAACGTACCTGTGCAGGTTTTATATGTTCAGGAAGTAACTTCATCCATGACACTTGTGCCAATACTTGAAAAGCTCCAAAACGATATCCCATGGATCTCCCTAATACAGGATAAGTACCCTCAGGGGATATTAATTTCTCTTGCTGATCAGCGTAACGAATAAACCGTTGCAACTGCGTATCATAAAAGTCAGCCCCCTCAACATTGTGCTTCTTCATGATGGTAAGTACATCTATTAACATCGGTTGTATTACATAACTATTATAATAATCTAAATGAAAGTTACGTCCATCACCATACCATCCATCTCCCTTATACCACTCTTTATGTCTCATCAAAGCATACTGAATAGCTTTCAACTCACACTCTCCTGTAAATTCCAATAAAGCAGCTTCAATAGTAGCTGAAAACATCAACCAATTTGATTCAGAAGGTTTTATCTTTCGAGAAGCCTTTAATTCTTTTATAATTCTATCCTGCGTTATTCTATCTAGTTTAGGCCATATTTGCTCTTTGGAACGTATCAATCCTTGCGCAAAAAATGCCGCATCAACCAAAGGTTGCCCTCCAGGGCCATCAAAACGCATATAATCAGGAGAATCTGGATTTACAGCATTAGTAATAGCTTTGACTACCAAATCTGTGTATTTAATCCGTAATTTACCTTCTTTTGTATCATCAGGAGGTAAATTAAGCCAAGCAGAAATTCCATTAAATGAGCGTCCTAATGCTTCAAGGTGCGTTACATTTTTTCTTGTATTACCGTTATTTAAGCCATCAAATGTTTCGACCGGCATATTTTTCCGCAATGTGTTCTGACTCAAATTTGTATATAAAGGATCAATAATCTTTATCATCGAATTAACCCAATATTCACGATCTTTATTTTTTTGAGCATGTGCAACACTTGCTATAAACGTACAGCATAGCACTAACAATAGTGATTGTATAAACTTAATTCTATTCATGATAATCTCAAATATTTTATTTGTTAAAGATTCCCAGTAACTTTATTCAGTATAAAGTCACTGAGAATTCTTCAATATCATTTATTCTTCAATAGCTTCTAATGGAGGAATATTTGTCTCAGCTCCTGAATAACCCTTATTTTGGTTAATATGACCTTTTGTATTAGAATTAATAGTATTTGCAGGTATCGGCCATAAAACATGATATGGACTCATTGTAAAAGTCACATTTGAAATTGTTTTGACACCCTTATTATAGAAATCTGTAGTTTCCATAATTCTATCATAGAAGAAATTGACTTCTGAGAAATTATCCATATTATACACTTTACCTGTATAAGAAGGAGTACCAGTTTGAGCAAACAAATAGGCTATACGGGTTAATTCCGTTTTTCTTGGTTCCTCATAATACAACTCTCTGGCGCGTTCATCTAAAATTGTACCAATATTCATATCTCCAGCACTCAAATCTCCGGCACCAGCCCTATTTCTAACTTCATTCACATCATCCGCAGCTTTCTGTAAACTGGCAGCATCTCCTTTCCAACAATAAGCTTCTGCTCTCAACAGATAAGTCTCCGCTAGACGGAAAACATACCAGTCGGTATTTCCACCTTCAGGTTGTAATGATCTATCTGGATCCGGAATAAAGAGTTTATAATGAGGCCAACCGAACCAGCTACGAATTGTATCTTTACACAATAACTGTCCTTTCTCTCCGTAAAGCTGAAGAGGTTTACCATAATATTTATTCTTACCTTCCAATGCCGGTGCATTATATACCAAATCTTCCATATTCATCCAATTTCCTTTTGCATGACGTAAATCATTTGGATCATCCCAAATGCTTTTAGTATAGTAGGGTGTTGCACGACAACGTCCAATGCCACGTCCATATTGCTTAACCAAAGATATTTTTACTTTACCGGCAGCATCCTTTACATCTGTTACACCAGCTTTACCATCAGGAGTTAAAAGCGCATTCTTTGTATTTCCATAATAAGGCACGGCATTTCTCATTGTTCTAATTCCAGCACCTTCACTTCCTTCAACCAAATATCTGTCAATTACCAACAAGATTGTTTCCTTATTTTCTGCTAAAGCTTTATTTTCAGGGCGATGTAAATCCCATATTACATTTTTGGAAGCATCTGTTTTTTCTGCTCCAAATCTATTTTTCATTAATTCATAATTCGGGTCATCAATTAAAGCTGTTGCAGTTTCAATTGCCTTATCAAACATTCTTGATGCCAAATATATTTTAGTCATCAGATGTAATCCGGCAGCACGTGAAGCTTTCCCACGATCCACAACCTTCGGCATCCATTGACAAGCAAACTCCATATCTTGTCTTATTTTATCCAAAACGACTTCTCGTTTAGTCGTATAAAAATCAAGTTTAGGTGCAGTGAACTCTTTTAATAATAAAGGAACATCACCGAATTGATTAATTAACCGATAATAATGATAAGAACGGAAAAAATATGCAGTAGCTAAAATCTCGTTCTTCTCTTCTTCAGAAGCATAAGTAGCATCATCAATACGTGAAATCACTGTATTTGCATATCTTATATTATCATACGCTTCATTCCAATACCAACCAACTCTATTGGCATTAGGACTATTCAAGTTCTTATCCGGAGTAATTACCGTATTCAAATCTTGGGCAACACTCGTTTTATCAGTAGTACCTTCAATAGCAACCTCCGAAAATATATGTTCAGTAATGATTGCCGGTCCATCGCCATAAAACTCAGCTTTAATTCTTTTTTCACATACTCCAAGAGCAGCTCGCATTCCATCAGCATCAACAAGCATATTTTCCGGAGCATAAAAAGACAGAGGTTTGGGTTTCAACCAATTATCATCGCATCCTGTCAGTGCAACCATTACTGCACCTGTTATTAAAAGTTTACTTATATTATTCATGATTTTCTTAAATTACATTGTAACATTAATACCAAACGTATAAGTTCTCGGAGTAGGACCACTATTTTCAGGATCCCAAAGGTCCCAATCAGGTGCCCATACAGCAACATTCTTTATATTAGCAAAAACTCTCACATTACTCAAACTAAATTTACGGATCCATTTAGTAGGAAGAGTATAACCTACTGATATATTATCAAGCCTGATAAAAGATTTTTTTCTGTACACGTTGAAACCATTTCCACCAGTACTCGAGTCAATACGTGCCCATTTATTAGTTGGATTTTCCGGGGTCCAATAAGGTAATGTATACGCGTTTTGTCTATCATTGTAAACTGTAGTACCACTATGCTTTGCTATATCAAATGTACCTTTATGCCCCCATAATGAATATAACATAAAAGAGACATCTAAATTCTTATATATCTTAAAATCATTTCGTAATGTCCAAGAGAATTTAGGGCTCGTAGTACCTTGAAAAACATTATCTTCAATTGTATAATCTCCACTTTGATCTACATCTCTCAGTTTGAAATCTCCCGGTTGAAGACCATACTTCGCAGCTTCTTCTGCCTCATTCTGTTGCCAAACGCCAATTACTTCCAGCCCCCATATTTCATCTATAGATTTACCTATAAACCATTTATTTTTAATATCATCAGTTTCTTTCTGTCCAATTACATTTCCATTGGCATCCAATATATCCTCCATATCACCATATAAATGAAGGATCTTATTTCTATTTAGGGTAAAGTTAAATGTAGAGCTCCAAGTAAAATTACGTTCTTTAATATTTACCGATGTCAAACTTAACTCAAAACCCTTATTCTCCACTTCACCCAAGTTGGACATCACATTATCAAAACCTATCAAACTGGGTAAAGTACGTTCTATCAGAAGATCTTTCGTATTATTTTTATAAATATCAATATTTCCTTTCAAACGGTCATTAAGTACAGAAAAGTCCAGACCAATATTAAAAGCAGCAGTCCGTTCCCATTTCAATCCTTTATTAGCCAATGAATTTACATAAACATACGAACCATTGTAGACAGTACCATCAGGTCTCACATAAATATATTTATTGGTACCCATTCTAGCCAAAGCTCTATAAACGCCAATATCTCTATTCCCATTCATACCCCAAGATAATCTCAGTTTACCATAATCTAACCAAGTTGCTTTTTTCATGAAAGGTTCATCAGAGAAAACCCAACCTAAAGCCACAGAAGGGAATACAGCACGAGGATTTTCTTGTCCAAAAGCAGAATATCCGTCACGACGTACTGTACCTGTTATCATATAACGATTTTTATAAGAATAAAACAAACGTCCCATCAAAGCATCTCCTGTCCGATATTCGTCATCGCTGCTGATTGTAGGCAATATGCCCCCCTGCATGTAATGATATCCTAATTGGTCATTCGGGTCAAAACCCTCATTATTCATTTTATCACTCCATCTTTGGAATTTTTCTGCATTAAACAGGAAAGTAAAATCCAAGTTATGATCTTCTGCAAATGTTTGTTTCCATTTCACTATATTATCCAATTGCCAGTAAAAATCATGTCTAAAATTACGATAGGCAGAGCCACCGATATTTTTCCAGTCAGGATGTTCAGAAGACTTATGAACAAAATCAGTTGCCCATTCATAACGCGGAGAGAAATTCATCTGATATGAAATATTAAATGGCAATGAAACCTTAGCGTAAATATTAGCATTAAGGTTATTTACAATATTACGTTTATCCGTATAATACGAATCTATCAAGGGATGTTTCGCTGAAGTATCATCTCCCGGATTCAATTTCATTGTGCCATCTTCATTAGTAGGGGTTCCATAAGGAGTTAGTTTTTGATATTGAATCCAATCAGCTGCAATATCACTCCCATTACGTTGTGCAAACTGTGTATTCATACCCACTGTCAGAAAATCAGTTATCTTCGCATCTAAATTCAAACGAGTTCTAAAAGACTTGAATTCATCATTTGTAATCAATCCTTCATTATCTGTCCATCCCATAGACCAATAATAGTTCATTGATTTTGTTTTTCCTGAAATGCTTGCATTATAGTCCTGACGTAACCCATTTTGAAATACCATATCAGCCCAATCGACTGACCTACCTGCTAAATAATTCTGAATTTCAATATCTTTAAATCCAATTCTTCGTAACCAAGTCTCTACAGGATCTCCTTGTGAATTATCATAAGCCATCCAGTTTTCCAAAGAAATATCCGAAGGCAACGTACGCGGATCATTAAACTGATAAGGTTGATGAGTAGGATTTGCACTGTTAAAAACATCCGTACGCCAAGAAGTAAAATTTTCAGCTCCATATACGTCTTGTTTTATAGCATGTGTAGCTATACCGACAGAAGCATCAAAGTTAATTGTCGGTTTTTCACTTTTACCCATTTTAGTAGTAATAATAATAACACCACTAGCTGAACGGGCACCATAAATGGCAGCAGAGCTGGCATCTTTCAAAACATCAATCTGTTCAATATCATTCGGACTAATATCCGCCAAATCACCGGGATAAATTACACCATCCAATACAATCAAAGGTGAAGTTCCTGCATTAATTGAATTCTTACCACGAATCAGTAGACTTCCTCCCGGCTTTGAACCAGCACTAAATCCAACGCTCAATCCCGGTACATTAGCTCGCAATAAGTCTTGCATTGAAGAAGGACTTTCATTTTCCAATTGAGAAGATTTCACTTGCATCACGGCACCAGTCAAGTCTCTTTTTCGAGCCGTACCATAACCAACTACAACAACTTCACTCAATGCTTGTGCATCTTCAACCAAGCGAATTGTAAGTTCCCTCTTTCCTTTTACAGAAATCTCTTGCTGAGTATATCCAATATAGGATACAACCAATGTTGCATTAGAAGTCACATTTATAGAGAAAACACCATTTACGTCCGAAATAACACCATTAGTTGTTCCTTTCTCCATGATATTCGCTCCAATTATTGCTTCATTGTGCTCATCTACGACTTTTCCCCTAATTGTTCTCTGTTGTGCAAATGCCTGAACAGTAAACAACAGAAAAGCAATCAGCCAAAAGGCTCTTGTTCTACATTTACCAAATGCATGTCTTTTCATTGTATACAAAATTTAATGATTAATAAATAGGTTATTTCATTTTCAATATTTCAATACCTGCCAACAAGAAAGCTCCCACCCCATAAACTTCTGTCATGTCCTTCGTAACTTTCTCAGGAGCAGCACTTACTGGTTGTACATATCCAAGCATTCCATCTTCATGGACATAACTTTTCAAAGCATTCCATCCTTTTAAAGCGGCTTTTTTATACCTCTTACCTTTCAATATTCCTTGATTAATGCCCCACGTCAAACCATAGACAAAGAATCCAGAGGCGCTATTCTCAGGAGAAGGATAAGATTTAGGATCAAGCATACTAGCATGCCAAGAACCATTTTCATCCTGACAATCAAGAACCGCAGAAGCCATTTCTTTATAGATTTTCAAATAATAATTATAAGTAGTATGCTCCTTGGGTAAGTTCTGTAGTAGCAAAGGAAGTCCGGCAAAAACCCAACCATTACCTCTACCCCAAAAAACTTTCTCACCATTCTTCTCCCGTTTTGGAATATAACGTCTATCTCTATAATATAATTTTGAATCTGTGTCGTATAAAGAGTCAGTAGCCTCCTTAAACTCCTTATCCATGAAATCCAGATAATTCTTCTCAGGATATAATTTATTTAATAAGCCATAAACTGGAGGAGCCATAAATAAAGCATCGCACCAAGACCAACGTTCAGACCATTTAGGTGCTCCTAACCATAAACGAGCTTTTGAAGGATTGGCAATCACAGAATCAACCCTGGCAATAGTTGGTTGAATCATAGCCGGGTTATTATATTTTTCAAACATACGAATGTACATCTGTGCTACAACTATATCATCCGCATGATATAGACGTGCCAAAAATTTCCAGTTATGCCTCTTTCCTATCTGCATCAAAAAATCGTAATAACGGTCATCCTGCGTATAATCAGCCCATTCTATCATACCACGGAATAACACCCCATTAGTCCATGCCAAGTCATGGTGCTTCACCTGCGATTGATGCTCAATTTGCCATATAGCAACTTTATCAATTAACTCACGATCCTTCTCCTTCTGACCTACAGCTTTAAGATTAGGTAAAAAGGACAATAATAAAATAAATAAAATAAGCCTTCTTTTCATCAGCATTAAGTTTATAAGATTACTAGTTATTTCAAAGAATTACATATTTCACCATTCGCTTTCCTCAGTAACCGCTCATCCATCTTTATCACCTTCCGGTCATACGTCATCAAACCATTCACCTCTATCTCCACATCCGTTGTTTGTGTATAAACTCCGGCAGAGAGACCTTTAGAAATCAGTTTTTTCAGTTGTGCAGCATACTTCATATACTCAGCGGTAGCTTCCTTAGAAGTATTAAACTGAACATATCCCCAGTTCCTATCCGGTTCCCAAAGATGATCTTTCATTACCAATCCAATACCTCCATATTCTCCCAACACATTAGCTCGTTGAGCATCATACAAATACATTTTGGGTTCCGGATAGTTGTGCAAATCCAACATATCACCACAAGTATAATGATTACCGCCACTGGCAGGATTTACTAACCGGGTAGGATCATATTCTTGAGTCCATTCTGCAATTTCACGTGTTTTAAATTGCCCCCAAGCCTCATTAAAAGGTACCCATGTACTGATACAAGGATAAGAATACAGGCAATCAATAATTTCCTTCCATTCTTTACGATAAGTATCCTCAGAAAAAGCAGTTCGGGTTAGTTCTGTTCCTTCAAAATATTTTCTATTCTGCCATTCGGGATTTCGATCACCACTAGGCATATCTTGCCAAACAATCATTCCTAGCTTATCGCAATGAGTATACCAACGGGCAGGTTCTACCTTTATGTGTTTTCTTATCATGTTAAATCCCAAATCTTTCGTTTTCCGGATATCAAAGCATAAAGCCTCATCCGAAGGCGCCGTATACAAACCATCCGGCCACCATCCTTGATCCAATGGACCAAATTGAAACAAATCTTTATTATTCAATTGTAAGCGTACAATCCCATTTTTATCTCTTTTCATTGAGTATTTGCGCATAGCAACATAACTTTTCACTTTATCTATAACTTCATTCTTAGAAATCAGTGAAACTTCCATCTGATAAAGGAAAGGAGAATCCGGTGACCAATGTTTTACATCGGCAGGCATGGAAACCTCAACGGGCAAACCGTTGACAGAAGTTCCCATAGCTACCAAATGCTTTCCTTCAAACACTTTTACCTCTAACTTGTCAGAATGATTTTTATCATCCGTTTCTATTTCTACCTTAATCTTATTAATATCTATATCCGGAGTCGTCTTGATGCCCGAAATGTAATGGGCAGAAACCGGCTCCAACCATACGGTCTGCCAAATACCACTTACCGGAGTATACCATATACCATGAGGCTTACTTACTTGCTTACCCCGAGGTTGAGGTCCCTTGTCTGTAGGATCCCAAACTTTTACCATCAAACTATTCTTTCCCTTCTGTAAAGCATCAGTTATATCGAAAAAGAAAGGAGTAAATCCGCCGGTGTGTTCGCCTACTTTTATATCATTGACCCACGTTTCCGTCTTCCAATCTACAGCACCAAAGTGTAACAGCACTCTCTTTCCATTCCATTTGTTCGGGACTGCAAATTCACGCTGATACCACAATTCATTTTCTGCCCCCAAAGTTTTACCTACCCCCGAAAGGCTTGATTCCACCGCAAACGGAACCAAAATTTTTCCATCAAAAGTTACCGGTGAAGGCTGTCCCATCGGTAAAATAGCATAATTCCATAACCCATTCAAATTTTGCCAATCCGTACGTTCCATGATAGGACGAGGATATTCCGGAAAGAGATTATCAACCTCAATCTTTTCAGCCCATACAGTTTTAATTTTATCACCGACAGGTTTCCACTGCGCCGAAATCGTCTGAAAAATAAAGAAGGACAATACTAAAAAGAGATACGTTTGTTTTATCATAATATTACTTTCTGAATAGATGTTTTTACTACATTAACTGCAACAAAAGTAGCCCAAACAACATATCTCAGATAAAACAAACATCCCAATAAATGAAACAAATATCCCAAATCCGGTAAAGAATAGCAAATGCATGCCAAATGGGAATATTCTTATATTCTTGGGAAAATATTACTTTCTTCTATCCAACAAAATCTTTCGGAAGCACACCAAATTGTTTCAAGAAACATTTAGAAAAATAAGATGGAGAATTAAAACCGACCATATAACAGATTTCATTCACGCGGCTCTCTCCTTCTTTCAGTAATTGAGCGGCACGCTTCAAACGTTCCAAGCGTAAATATTCATTAGGAGTTAAATCTAACACCCCTTTTATTTTTCGATAAAAATTAGACCGGCTCATGTTCAATCCATCAGCAATATCATCCATACTAAAGTCCGGATTATGAAGGTTCAACAAAATTATTTCATTCAATTTCTTTATAAATTCTTCATCCGCTTTTGTCAACGCCATTGTATTGACCGCGACAAAAGGCGAATTGGCAAAGGCCTGACGCAATTTCTCCCTATTGGTTATCAGATTAGAAATACACACGCGAAGATACTCAACAGAAAAAGGCTTATCGATGTATGCATCCGCTCCAAGTTCCAGACCCTCTATCTTAGACTGAATATTAGTCTTGGCAGTCAATAAAATTATAGGGATATGACTATAATCTAATTTAGATTTTATATTCTTGCACAGTTCAAAACCATCCATCAAGGGCATAACGACATCACTCACAACTATATTAACATAGTTACCATCTAATATTTGTAAAGCCTCCATACCATTAGTGGCAGTCAGCACAGCATAGTCGTGAGACAACTGACGTTTTACAAACGAAAGCATATCCTGATTATCTTCTACCACTAATACAACCGGCTTATCACCCTTATCTTCTTCGGATTCCGTCAAAGATCCTACACTCAAAATAGTATCACTAACCACCTCCGAGGGTAAAGTAATCGTAGTATTTTGGATAACCGGCAATGTCAGGCGAAAATTATTCACCTGTTCACCTTCATCCATTACAAGACTTCCCCTGTGCAACTCCGCCAAGGAGCGGGAAAGAGCCAAACCGATACCTGTACCCACCGTGACTTTCTTCTCTTCTTCTCCAAAACGAACGAAAGGTTTAAAAATCTCTTCTTTCATTTCATCCGGTATAATCACCCCATCATTAATAGTACGGATACAGAATTCTTTTTTATCAGGAGATATGTTAACATCAAGAATGACATATACATAACTATCTGCATACTTAACCGCATTGTTCAACAGATTACTTATGATTTTTGTAAAAGCTTCTTTATTTACATGCGCATGAAAATCCTGTTCCTGAAGTTTCAACTCAAAATCCAATCCTTTTTGTTTGGCCAACGAGCTAAATCTGATATAAGTTTCTCTCAGAATTTCAGTAATATTACATTCCGTAAAATTCAAACTATACCCCTTACTCTCTGTTTTACGGAAATCCAATAACTGGTTTGTCAGACTCAATAATCGTTCTGTATTTTGTTTCATGATGTTCAAATCTTCACGAGTCTCTGCATCCACTTCCTTTTTCAGTATTATATTCTCCAAAGGTCCCTTTATCAATGTCAAAGGTGTCCTTATTTCATGAGCAACATTCGTAAAAAAATCTATCTTGGCATGATAAATCTCTCTTTCCTTTTCCTGCTCAAACTTCTCCATCTGCCGACGATGTTTCTTGGCATTCTTCTGCCTGAAATACCAGAAAATATAGGCAGAGCATGCTATAAACAATAATACATAAACACAATAAGCCCAGATAGAAAGATAAAAAGGCGGAAGGATGTGAATAGCCAAACAGATTTCGTTTTTATTCCATATTCCGTCACTATTCGAGGCTTTCACACAGAATACATAATTTCCATATTTCAGGTTTGAATAAGTTATGACAGGACTTTCTCCTACCGGAAGCCATTCCCCATCAAAACCATCCAATTTATACATCAACCCATTCATACTTGGGGCCTGATACCCCAGAGCCGCAATGCGGAAAGAGAAAGAATTTTGTTCGGCACGAAGGGTTATCTTATCAGAGAAAGTTATACTCTGTTTAAGTGGAGAGTCCTCCTGGCCTGCATATACTTCTTTATTGAACAACATAAAATCTGTAATAACAGCAGATGGCAAATATTTATTTTCAGAAAATGTCTTAGGATTAAAAACTATAAATCCATCAATACTTCCGAAATAAATAGTACCATCCTCATCCTCAAAGCTGGAACGATAATTAAACTGATCTCCCAACAAACCGTTGGCAACAGTATAAACCTTCATTTTTTCCGTTGCCGGATTAAAACAAACCAATCCATTGTTAGTAGTCAACCACAAAGCCCCTTCCTTGTCTTCCGCTATTTGATAAACGACGTCATTCGGTAACCCTTCTTGGGTGCCAAAACTCGTAAAGTCATCCGTATCAGGGTGAAACATACAAAAGCCACCACCTTGGGTTGTTAACCATATCTGGTGATGGGAGTCTTCAAAAATACTCAGTACTTTATTGTATGGAAGACTTTTTCCATTATTTTCATCATGCACATAGTTTTTCCACTTTTTCTCACCTACCGAATAGCGATAAGCCCCGTTCGCATAAGTTGCAAGCCATAAATTGCCGTCAGAATCTTCTTTTATATCATAAACGAATTTCCCGGTCAATTCCTGTATTCTATCAAAATCATCTGTCCGGATGTTATATCGAAGCAAACCAAACATAGTACCTAAGTAAATATCTCCTGTAGTTGTCCTGCAAATAGCAAATATACTATTATCCATCAAAGAACGTGGAGAATCATTTTTTTGATAAGTCTTCACAATTGCGCCCGTATGAGTATCAATAATCTTCAACCCTTTAGAGAAAGTTCCTACCCACAAATAATCATTTACCAGACACAATGCATGTATATTGGTAAACCCGGTGCTTGGTTCAAAAAAAGAAAACTCTTTTGTCTTTGGATTGAAACGATTCAAACCACCATCCTCTGTTCCAATCCACAGTATTCCTTTGCTATCTTGACAGAACTCCCTAACACGTTTACCATGCAAACCATCCTCTACTCCCTTAGGATAGTACTTTTCAAAATAGGTATAAGGACGAGGGTAATAATTTACTCCTCCAAAATAAGAACCTACCCAAATGCCGCCTTCATTGTCTTTATATAAAGAATAAACCGCATTATCTGACAAAGAATACGGATCGTACTCCGAACTACGCAGATGTACATACTTACCCGTGCGTAAATTATAAATATAAATACCGGACTCCGTACCCATCCACAATTCATTATCCGAAGACACCAACAGGTCACGGCAATATACCAGCTCACTATCCTCATCGGTCAACAACAAATCATGAAGTTTACCGGAGGTTACATTCAACTCTTGCACCCCCTTTTTAAGCGAGCTGATATATAGACAATTGTAAGGTCCCGCCACTATCTTCGTCACTACATCACCACGGAATACCTCTTTACCATCAACCGGGGAGAGGTAAGGTTGAAGTGTTTTCAGATTATCTTTCGAGTAGTATAATCCATCCCCATAGAAACCAACCCAAATCGTTTTGCTATTGTCAAAAGACAAACTTTTGACATTTGTAGAAATAAAAGGAAACTTTTTTAGAGTATGATTCTTGAGCTGCCCGCTCTGCAAGTTATAACAAAATATTCCTTGTGATTCTACAGCTATCCATACATTTCCTGCATCGTCACCGGTAATCGTAGATACGGCACGTTCTATCTTCGTATTCTCTTCAC